>Ga0099823_1008529_pt1 | contig 10427 bp, 8 predicted proteins | sample CowpearedBW_FD_76831 | JGI IMG/M metagenome (GOLD analysis project Ga0099823, IMG submission 76831) | Root nodule microbial communities of legume samples collected from California, USA - Cow pea red BW | ecosystem: Host-associated > Plants > Roots > Nodule | place: USA: California | collected...
TATTCAGGGAACTAATCTTATGAATTTTATACGCGAGGGATCGGTATAAATGATTTTTGAGTGTGCATCAATATTGGTATTTTTAGATGTTATATATTATATTCATCCAGATTACAGACAAGGAAGATAGATGAAATTCAATCCCAGTTTCTTTTACTGAATTTTTAACTAATTTTATGTTTTACTGTATTTTATTTATGCAATTTAGTTTAACTGCCGATGATCCATCGAACTAAAATTTCTGCATATATATGCTGATTGAGATAATTATTAATTTTCACTGAATCCGTTCCTCGTGGGTTCGACACTCCTACTTTAAATCATTATACTATAGTTGACTTTTGGTACGCCTACCAAGAGACCAACAAATGCTCCATTCTTTTATATAAAACTTTGAAACCATTGACAAAATAAATAGTCCAAGTAACAACTTTTTTCCTTTGGATCCCATGCTAAGTCATGCAAAAATTCACTTTGGACCATATTGTTCCTACCATGAACCTAAATGAATTACATGAGGAAATTAAATATAGTCATAAGTAAGTGTAAAATCATATACTATTTATGTTATGATTGATTTACAATCAATACTTACATATGTTTTATTGATTTACAATCAATACTAGAGGATGGCGTGTTTTAAAATTATTAAACTTTTTTTATTACAATTCTATTTATACTAAAACATTTTTGTCCTTGTACGGAACCAAACTGTCTCAAGAGTCTTCTATCCTCTGCTTCCACTCTTCTGGAATCGCCTCCGGTGGTGCTCCTCGAGGTGGTGTACTTGCAGGCACTCTGATGCTCAAGTTAGAGATCTCGCAATAGGGAGTGTATACTTAAGTAGAATTCACATCGTGGTCCTTACCTTCGGACATTGCACCTTTTTTATATTACCTAGCTTTGATTTGGACTTCATTGTCCGTGAGACCGTTTTCATTCTCTCATAAATGCTAATAACCATACGAATATCCTACTACAACCATTCCGGACTTGAATGTACCATGACATTGTCTTGTTCTGCTTGGGATGACGTTGTCTATTCTCACAACAAGGCAAGATTGACTTGCCCCTTCAATTGGGTCGGGACATAATTGTCCTGGTGGGCTGAGTAGTGGTCGTCCATCCTGGACGAGATAATCCCAACACCCTTTTCGCATCAACTAATCATCACCATCCACTTGGGCCCTTCGTACACACCCCCTTGCCAACTCACGCCCATCCCCCTACACCATTGGGCTGAGTATATCCCGGCCTTGTCTACACAATTTTAACATTAAAATAATTGAATCTCATTATCCTTAAATCACTATCAATTCTAAAATATTATTTTTTAGGATTTTATAGTTAGAAAGTCTACAAATAAAATATTATATACAAAATAAATAAATTAATTATTATATGTATACATATACAAACATACATATATATATATAAGTGTTACATTTTAAAATAAAATATAGGACATTTTGTGTTGTTAATATATTCATCGGCCCCCGCCATATGCACGTGTCATCCCCACCTTCTCTAGGTGTCTTCACATTTTAAGCATTTTATTATTTTAAGAGTTAATTATGTTTTTCGTCTCTCAAGTATTGAATGATTTTGGTTTTCGTCCCCCATTTAAAGGTTGATCTATTTAGATCCCTCAGATTTTGAATTGCATGGAATTAGTCCTCAATTTTAAACGCCGTTAGTTTTAATTGACACTTAGCAACGGATGGCCACGTTAGGATCCCGTTTAAAGGTTTTTCTTAAGTTATAATAAAGACGTGGTTTTGCTAGAGTGCATGTGCCTACTTTATGAAACCGTAAAATTTTAATTTCAAGATTGGAGAGGTGGTAAGGTCCTTCTGCAGATCGTGTTGGTGTGGGGGAATCATATGCAATAACATTCATATTTGTACAACGTTCGATAGTGATGAAGAGTGGTAGCAAAGGATTTCATTGTACGTAGAGGAATAGTGATTCGAAAATGTCGCAAAGTTGTGCGTCCTTTTTAGAAATAGCATCAAAAGTGTGTGGGTGTGGGGAAAGATTGTTGCTCCTAAAAGAAACTATTGTGAAGAACAATGGTAGATTATATTCGAGATATAGAAATTGCGTTGTAAGTGACAAATTCCATAACTTTTACTCAAACTTGATTTGGTTTCTGTTGTAATGGTTTCCTTTTTTTGCAGTCCAATTCGCATTGTAATTATTTTGAATAGGTTAATGAAGAGGAATCTAAATTTGAAGGGAAATAATTTGAATTTGAATCCAGTAGAGGAAAAAAAGTTGAAGAAGATGAAGTTTGTTTGGAAAAGGAGAAAGTTATACTAAACTTCATAAAGAAAAATGAGAAGTTGAAGAGGAAATTGCAAAAAGAGAAAAAAATTAGGAAATTTTTGCAAATTTTATTTATTTTGTCATGGCCGTCAACAATTGTATTGGTCGTTATAGTGTTGTTCAAGGTTAATTGTAATTAGTTTTGTACTTCTTAGTTGCAGTAGTGATTACTTATGTATTAAACTTGAAGGGTTAATGATGTGTGAGCTAACTTTTATGGGGAAGTATTTTGTATTGGTTAGAATAGTATTAATGAATTTAAAATGAGAACATGATGTTTGCCATGACCTTTCTGATTTCTGCGTGCTGGGGTTACACAGATGAAATATGTTTGTCATGACCTTTTTGATTTCACTTGTAAAGCACATTTAGGGTTGTATCAAATTAGCCAGTTCTGATAATTGTTTGGATAATCTGTGTATCAAATAATTCAGTTTGGAAAAGGTCTGGTATTAATGAATTCCATCAAATAAGTTCTGATTTGGTGTCCTGTTTTTTACCATTTTCATAGTATTAGATAAATGTGGTATGATTTGGTGCTCATGCTTTAGCAAATGCTTTATCAAATGATGTAATTTTATCTGCGTAATTGTACTTCTGAATAAAAAAAATAGACTAAAACAATGGCATATATTTATGGTGAATAAGAAATAGAATGCATGTTTTCAAGGTATTCTATCTTGTAGTTAATTGTTGCCACAACATGTCTACAAGGTATGCCCACCAAATCCCAAAAATAATAAGTGCAACTTGTTGGCACAAGCAATCTTGAAGCAAAGAATTGATAAAGCCAAGTGCATGAAGATCTCATATGATTGATGAATATTGTTGAATTTTGCTTAAAGATTGTGTTTCTAGTATATTAAATATGAAAATAATGTGTTAAATGTAATGATTAGGTGTTATATCATGTTGGTAGGCTATATGACATAGGTTAGATGTCTTGTTAGCCTTAGTGTGTCTCTTCTAATCAGTTAAAATGAGTTTTAACAGGTTAAAAGGCTTGTAGTATATAGTTTCTCGTATGAATGCTTTTAATTAGTTGAATTATTTTTCAATCGACTAATTTTACTTAAGTCTAGTGAAATCACTTGACTGTACGGAAAATTCAATCGACTGATTTTATTTAAACCATACTATATATGCTGTATTTTCAAGAGCAGGGGTGTAATTCTGAGTTTTTTAGCACGAAATCTTGTCATTCTTCTCTGGAAAACTCTCTCTCTGCAATACACAGCTGCAACGTGTAGATTGAAGATCTTGATTGATCTTGGAGGCATTTTGGATTGTTAGTAGCTTGAAGAACACATGTATGGTTGGCTAGGGAGAGCCACCATCAGGTTTAGATGTTCTTGTGCCTCTAGTTGTTTGCCATATGTGATTTCAGGTCTGTAAGTGTGATTCTTGCAGGGTGTAAGTTTAGATTTTTGTGTGAGTTAAAAATCTTGTAATTTTCTTTGTTCAAAAGTGTAATCTTGGTGTGTGATTTGTAAAACTTTTTAATATAGTGGAAATCGGGCTCAGGTTGTCTTGGTAAACTGGATGTAGCTCTTTGATTGAGTGAACTAGTATAAAAACAATTGTGCAATTCTCTTTCCCTTATCTCACTCACTTCAAATCACTTTTAAAACTCAATTAAACCAAGTAATCCATTATTTGTTGTGCTTGGATGCGTTCTTATATAATCTAAGGTTGTATACTTGTTAGAAATATTGTTTGGAACAAGTCTTGTATGTAAAAGTTTGTTGTTTGAGTTAAATATGTGAATTCTGCATTCTACATAAAATCCCAAGATTTTAGCCGACTGATTTGACATTTTAATCGACTATTTCATAACTCAAGAACAAATTAGTCTGTTGTTTTATTTTTTGACCGATTGAAAGTGTACTGGTCTACAACTTTTACATACTAATTCTCCAGTCTATTTGATTCAATTGAAAGGGGTTTTATGCTTTCAAAATATTTTTAAACAACTAATTCAATGCCCCCCTTCTTGGCTTAAATCATTATTTCAAAACTAAAAATTGGTATATAGAGCAAGGTTCTTGAAAGATATTCAAGTTTCATAAAATAATCTTTTGAAATGGCAGAAATTAAACTCATTTTTTTAATGTGCCTCTATTCATAAACCACATATGTTTAGTGGCATAAACTATCAGTTTTGGAAAATAAGAATGCAAATTTTCATTGAATCTATAGACAAAGAGATTTGGGATGCAATAATTAATAGACCATACACTCCTAAATCTCTTGTTGAAAATAAGCAGGTGGACAAGTCTTGGACTAAATGGACGGATGAAGAAAGGAGAAAAGTTCAATATGAATTCAATGCAAAGAATATCATCACTTCATCTTTGAATATGGATGAATTTTTTAAGGTCTCCCAATGTAAGATTGCAAAGGAGGAAATGTGGGAGGTTCTAGAAGTCACACATGAGGGGACAAATGAAGTGAAAAGAGCAAGGAAGCATGCCTTGATTCAAGAGTATGAGCTTTTCAAGATGTAAAAAGAAGAGTCCATAGCTGAAGTTCAAAAGAAGTTCACTCACACTGTCAACCATCTCATGGGTTTAGGCAAAGAATTTGACAAAGAGGAGTTAAACATCAAAATACTAAAGTGTCTTGATAGAAATTGGCAACGAAAGGTGATTGCCATCTCTGAATCTAAAGATTTATCCATCATCACCACAGTTGCATTGTTTGGCAATCTAAGAGAGCATGAGATTGAAATGAAAAGGCTAAGTGCGCTCGAGTCAAGTGAGAAAAAGGTAAAAACTATAGCCCCCAAGGCTAGCTCCAAGAAGAGTGATGAAACTGAGGAAGAGGTAGCTGAATCAAGTGATAATGACAACTTGAATCTACTAGTCAAGAGGTTTGGGAAGTATCTCAAGAGGAAAGGCAACAAAGGTAATTAAAGGAGGTACATTTCTAAACAAAATGATTCAAGTAATACTTTCTAAATTCTCATGTTATAATTGTGGAAAGTAAGGACATATCAAGATTGAATGTCCTAATGTTAACAAAGAGAAGGAGAAGGTTGGTGATAAGAAAAAAGAGAAAAAGGCCAAGGAAATACGTGCCTACATAGCTTGGGATGACAATGTTGATTCAATAGGCACTTCATCACAAGAAGGAAGTGAGGAAGCAAATTTGTGCCTCATGGCCAGATATAAATCATCCTCATCAAGCCAAATGAGTTTCTTGTCATCCAAAGATAAAAATGAATATTACTAATTGTTGCATGACTTTGAAGAGTTCCATAGTGAGACTAACAAAATTGTTGCCATGATCAATCGGCTAAAAGGATTAAATAGCTAGCTAGAAAATAGAGTTAGCCAACTAGAATCAGAAACAGTCGACTTAAAAACTGATTTCGAACATTTGGAAATGATTTACAATAATTCAGTTGATTGTTCTAAAAAACAACTGGTTGTAAAACCTTGTGAAAATTGCACTACTTTGAAAAATCAAGTGAAATATCTTTTGAAAACATGTGCAAAGTTCACAAGAGGAAAAGAAAATGTAGAAGTTGTTCTTGGCTAAAAAAATTGTGTTTTTGGGAAGGCTAGACTTTATTATACACCTACCTTTGAAAAGAAAGACAAGAAGTTCTCTAGTTTCTTTTCCAAGAGTGAGCCAAATGTTATGTCATTCATTTCTTGTAACTATTGTATGAAGAAAGGTCATATGCTTAATAATTGATATGCTAGAAAATATGATGTACCTAAGGGATTTATGAAACGGATCCTAAAAGGATCTAAAAGTTCATAACTATGTTAGACCCAAACTATCAAAGGGTACCATGTAATGCTATGTTGTTTTGCAGGTCATAAAACATGAAAGGAAAGACCTACGGTACCTTGATAGTGGCTGCTCGAGGCATATGACTAGTGACAAGTCGAAGTTTGCAAAGTTGGAACTAAAGGAATAAGGCTTTGTGACTTATGGTGACAATAAAAAGGGAAGGATACTTGGAAGTGAAGTCATAAGCAATAGAGCCTCATTCAACATCCACAATGTGCTTCTAGTTGAAAGGCTAAAGCACAATTTGATAAGTATAAACCAACTATGTGACAAAGGTTTTAAAGTTGTGCTTGAATCAAATCATTGTCTTATATATGATGCATGTGGTAGCACTGTGTTGGTAGGGAAAAGAGTCAATAATATATACTTGCTTAATTTGCATCATGCATCATTTAGCATTCATTGTTTGCTTACAAAAAAGGATGATACTTGGTTATGGCATAGAAGGCTTTGTCACATACATATGCACCATTTGAATCGGCTAAATAGAAAACAATTTGTGGAAGGGTTACCAAAACTTAAGTTTGAGAAGGATAGGATATGTGAAGCATGCCAAAGGGGAAAGCAAACCAAGGTTTCTTTCAAACCCAAAAACTGCATTTCAACTGAAAGACCCTTAGAATTGCTTCACATATATCTATTTGGTCTTTCTAGAACTATGAGTCTAGGTGGAAACTATTATGCATTGGTTATTATTGATAATTTCTCTAGATTTACATGGACTTTATTTCTAGCTGCAAAGAATGAAACCTTTTATGCTTTTAAGAAACTTTTCAAGGTTTTAGAAAATGAAAAAGGTTCTAAAATAGTCTCTCTAAGGAGTGATCATGATGGATAGTTTCAAAATGAAAAGTTTGAGCACTTTTGTGAAAAACATGGCATTAAGCATAACTTTTCAGCTTCTAAACTCCACAACAAAATGAAGTGGTTGAGAGAAAGAACAAATCATTAGAGGAACTAGCTAGAACCATGCTAAATGAAACCTCATTACCTAAGTACTTTTTGGCTAATGGAGTCAACACTGCTTCATATGTTTTAAACCGTGTGTTGACAATGTTTGGATGCAAATGCTTTATCTTGACTAATGGAAAAGAGCAATTTGGCAAATTTGACTCAAAAGCGAATGAAGGCATTTTTCTAGGCTATGCTATAAATAGCCATGCATATAGGGTTTACAAAAAAATATTAATGATTGTTGAAGAGTCTGTGCATGTTGTATTTGATGAAACTAACCCAGTGCAACAAGATCAAGATTGAAGATGAAGAAGATATGTTGCAGGAAAATCAAACTATTGCAGAAAAGGAATCTGCTGCAAGAAATCAACTAGTTGAAAAGGAAATTCAGTCGGCTGAAAAAGGACAACATAATTGGTGATATAAAATAGGGAGTATCCACTAGACGCAAGCTTGTATTCTCTTAACATGTTGCATTTGTTTCTCAAATTGAACCTAAGAATGTGAATGATGCATTAGGTGATAGTAATTAGGTTATTGTTATGCAAGATAAGCTTAATTAGTTCACTAGAAATGATGTGTGGTCTCTTGTCCCTAGAACTAATGAAATGAATGTGATTGCTACTAAATGGGTGTTTTGGAATAAAATGGATGAAAATCGTAACATTGTTAGGAATAAGGCTAGGCTAGTTGTTAAAGGTTATAATCAAGAGGAAGGTATTGATTTTGATGAAATATATGCACATGGAGCTAGGCTAGAAGTTGTGAGGTTATTGTTAGCATATGCTTGCATGTGTAATTTCAAACTTTCTCAAATGGATGTGAAAAATGCATTCTTGAATGGTTTCTTAAATGAAGAAGTGTATGTATCACAACTCACTGGCTTTGAAGATCACTTATATCCTAATCATGTTTTCAAATTGAAAAAAGCCTTGTATGGTTTGAAACAAGCACCATGATAGTGATATGAGAGGCTAAGCAACTATTATCTAAAGGTTATGCTAGAGGTGTTGTTGATAAAACACTTTTCACTAGAAAACATGCAAGTGATGTGATACTTGTTCAAGTGTATGTTGATGATATAATCCTTGGATCAAATAATAATTCCATGTGTGAAAAGTTTGTTGCTGCTATGCAGGGAGAATTTGAGATGTCTATGATGGGTGAGCTAACCTACTTCCTAGAGCTGCAAGTGAAGCAACTCAAGCATGGGACATTTTTAAGCCAGTCAAAATATTGTTTTGACCTGCTGAAAAAGTTCAAAATGGAGGATTGCAAAGAAGCTGCCACTCTAATTACTACAAATTTCCTTATGGATGTAGATGAAGTTGGACAACGTAGAATTGATAAAGCCAAGTGCATGAAGATCTCATTTGATTGATGAAAATTGTTGAAGATTCACCTAAAGATTGTGTTTCTAGTATATTAAATATGAAAATAATGTGTTAAGTGTAATGATTAGGTGTTATATCATGTTGGTATGCTATATGACATAGGTTAGATGTCTTGTTAGCCTTAATGTGTCTCTTCTAATCTGTTAAAATGGATTTTAACAGGTAAAAAGGCTTGCAATATATAGTTTATGTTATGAATGCTTTTAATCAGTTGAATTATTTTTCAATCGACTAATTTCACTTAAGTCCAGTGAAATCAGCCGACTGTACGGAAAATTTAACCGACTGATTTCATTTAAACCAAACTATATATGTTGTGTTTTCGAGAGCAGGGTGTAACTCTCAGGTTTTTAGCTAAAATCTTGTCATTCTTCTCTGAAAAACTCTCTTTCTCTACAATACACAACTTCAACGTGTAGATTAAAGATCTTGATTGATCTTGGAGGCATTTTGGCTTGTGAGTAGCTTGAAGAACACATGTATGGTTGGCTAGGGAGAGCCACCATCATGTTTTGATGTTCTTATGCCCCTCGTTATTTGCCTGATGGGATTTCAGGTCTGTAAGTGTGATTCTTGTAGGGTGTAAGTCTAGATTTTTGTGTGAGTAAAAAATCTTATGAGTTTCTTTTTTCAAAAGTGTAATCTTGGTGTGTGATTGGTAAAACTTTTGAATATAGTGGAAACTAGGCTCAGATTGTCCTGGTAAACTGGATGTAGCTTTATGATTTAATGAACCAATATAAAAACAATTGTGAAATTCTCTTTCCCTCATCTCACTCACTTTGAATCAATTTAAAAACTCAAGAAAACCAAGTAATCCATTATTTGTTGTGCTTTAATGTGTTCTTATGTAATCTGAGGTTGTATACTTGTTAGAAATATTTTTTAGAACAAGTCTTGTATGTTAAAGTTTGTTGTTTGAGTTAAATCTGCGAATTCTGCATTCTGCACAAATTTCCAAGATTTTAGTCGACTAATTTGACATTTAATCGACTATTTCATAGCTCAAGAACAAATTAGTCTGTTGTTTTATTTTTTGATCGATTGAAAGTGTACGAATCAACAGCTTTTACATTCTAATTCTCCAGTGTCTTTGATTCAATTAAAAGGTGTTTTATGCTTTCGAAAAAGTTTTAAACAATCAATTCACCCCCTCCCCCTCTCGATTGAAATCACCATTTCAAAACTAACACAACTATGCTTACTTAGATCAATCACAAACTTCTCCATGGTGAAACCTTGCGTGACTTCAAACTTAGCACCCCCTACCTACACTAGAAGCCAATTCCCACTTTTTTCCACTTCTCTATCAAGCCTTTTTTTTGGCTTAGGCATAATAGTACCCTAATATGCATTTATTTTTTCTCTAAGTGTTGCAAATCTACTTATTGTGTATGATCTAATCCATTCCATCATACTAATGATTGGTTTATCTCTAGCCAGTAAAATAGTGCTATTGAATGACTCAAACATATTATTCATTAAAACATCAAATCTAAGATAAATGTTGAACATGTTTACACCATGAACTAGGAATGGCAACTAACCAATTATATGCTTTAGGATTAATATTTCTTAACTCACCTCTTTTTTTCCATCTTGCGTATAAAGTTGTCTTTGTTGCCCCCATTATAAGGTCTCTAATGACTATCCCACCACCAAATTTCTTCTTGAAATTGCTATACATAGGGATGGCAAATATACCCGTGCCCGCAGATATCCACGGTTAAAATCCGCGACGGATAGTTACTACCCGCGGGTAGCGGGTAGCGGGTATTTTAATACCCGGTTATAAACGGGTCGGGTACGGGTATCATACTATCTGTACCCGCGGGTACCCGTTACCCGCAAAAAATTAAAATTAAAATTTAATTTATATTTTATTAAGTTAAATTTAATTAAAATTAGAAGTAACAGTATATTTTATTATGTCAAATTTAATTATAA
>Ga0099823_1008536_pt1 | contig 10424 bp, 5 predicted proteins | sample CowpearedBW_FD_76831 | JGI IMG/M metagenome (GOLD analysis project Ga0099823, IMG submission 76831) | Root nodule microbial communities of legume samples collected from California, USA - Cow pea red BW | ecosystem: Host-associated > Plants > Roots > Nodule | place: USA: California | collected...
AGTTGAAAATTTCGGGTATTACCCATACCCATACCCATACCCAGTCAAAGCGGGGATTCCCCGTCAAAACGGGGACGGGTTCGGGTGATACCCACGGGCACGGGTTTATTTGCCATCTCTAAACATACCCCCCTTCATATGAATTAAAAACATACCTTCCTATCATTACACACTCATGCTTACATCTTTTGATATCTAATGCCTTAGGTTCCCTTCACTTCACTACCTCACTGATTTCCAGCATACCACCAAGTTATCCCACACAACCCCAAATACACACAATTTTAACAGCACTCTTAAAAGACACCAGAACTGTGGTATCGCCTGGCAGAGACACAAGCGTCTCACCTCAACCACATTCCCATCTTCACACTTCACATGCATACATATGATAGTATCCAGCCTTTATTACGATTACACATTAACTACATGAAACAGTGACTATACGTACCCACATTCCAGGCTCAGTTGTTCTCAACCCCAACATGAACCCTAGACTTCAAAATTTCAGATAAGAATTCAAGCATCCAACATACACATACATGCACAATTAGCCATACTCATCAAAATTCACAATTAAGCATATAAACATCATGGCAAAATCGCAAGCACCCTAAAATTTCCCAAAACGATCAGACTGCGTAATCCCGTTTGCGTCGCCTGGGGGATCATCCTCTGCCGCCAGGCGGTTCATGGTGAAAACCCAGAAAATGGGTCTGGTGCTTGTGTCGCCTGGCGGGTCGCGCATAACCGCCAGGCAGTTTCTGGAAAAATTCTAGAAACCCGATTTCAGTTTTGATATACATGTAAAATACAATCCCAGCCCCTCATACATCACGATTTATGCAATAAAAATTAAAGCAACCAATAGGAACTCCCCTAACCTGGAATCCTTACTTAAAACTTTGACAATAGAGTGTTCCACCACTTGCTCGCTAATGCCTTCTTCAAGCTCCCTCCCTATTCAACCTCTAGTTTTCCTCACCCTCTCCACTTTTGTTTTGTCTCTCCTCTCTGACTGCAGATTGACTCTAGCTCTCACTTCACCCTCCTCTCACTTCTAATTTGGCTCTTTAATTGCACTTAAACTAGAGTTAATTTGGCCAAAACGAAAATGGTTAATTGTGAAGGGTAATTGCCATTCAATGAACCATAATGGACTGTTTTCAGCTCCCCTTGGCTGCTCTTTCTGCTAGGGTTTCCCTTACCCTTTCACATTCATGCCAAAACTAAAATTTGCAAAAAAGAAAGTTTATTTTTATCTAAGCCAAAGTTTAAACCCATCTCCACCCAATTGCAATTCATGAGAAGTGGAACTCTGATTTCATGATAACTATGAGCGGGTAAATTAGGTCCATAAGCACCTATGACATCAATCATATCTTGAAAACTTTTCAACTTCACAAGGTTTAATGACAAGCCTACTTGTCACATGCCTCTTTGATGTTAGCTTGCCTTAATTTTTCCTTTTTTCTCTTCTCTATTGCAGTAGTTGGATTTCTACAAAACATATCCATTGGTCCTTTTCTTCCACCGCTATTTCTTCCTTTATCATTAGTAGCCGTGGAAATTTCAACCTCATCTTCACTCTCATGGTTATCATTGGTTGCAATATATCTAGGATTGACGAAGGAGTTGTCTACTTTTTCTTTGTATAATTTTCAAAGTTCTTCTCTCAAATTTTTCAGAGTCTTGGTGCAAGCAGCAACATTGCCCTTCTTTGCCATGAGATGTTCTTTTGCTCTAGTAACTCCTCCTTTCATAACTTTCCCACAATAATTACAAATAGTTGTGTTTAAATTTGATTTATCCATCGGATGACAATGTTTCCATCTTGAGTCACTCTTATGGGATGTTCTTGAAGGATCATTATCATTGGCCATTGTTATTGTTGAAAAATAGGTATATTTTTTACAAAATAATTATAGTGAAATTAGACAAATAGAAAAAATAAATAAAAAAATTTGAAAAAATAAACAAACTTGGCGGTGGCGATCGGCGACAGTGTTGGTTGGTGACGGTGGTGGCCGGCGACGATGGAAGCTTGTGGCAGCGGGTGGTAGTGGCCAGTAGGGAAGCTTTAGAAGCTTTTGGTTTTGAATAGAATAAAATAATAGAGAATGAAGAAAGTTTTGCAAATAGGCTAGGTTAAATATGTGTTCAATGGACCAGGCTTAGGTTTTAAAGAATAAAAATGGTAACTGAAATTAGGGTAGAAAAGTAAAATAATAGGAGAAGAGGAACTGAAATTAGGGTAGAAAAGTAAAATAATAAAAGAAGAGGTTTCGATATTAGGGTAGAAAAGTAAAATAATAAGAGAAAAAATTTCTGCAATGTTAAGTGGTAAATATTAAAAGGTTGAAATGAGGGTGAAATGAAGAAATTTGGATGTTGGGGGAAGTGGGCCAGGCCCAATTTTAAATGTATCCGACCAATTAGGTTTAGGTTTTGTTATCTTCTCCTTCTTCCTCCAACCAACATGTCGCACAACTCTCTTTCTTCTCTTCTCCTTCTTTCTTCTCCTTCTTTCTTCTCTTTCTTTCTTCTCTTCTACTTTCTTTCTTCTCTTCTCTTGTTGTTGTGCGAGATCTTCGCCACGAGGGCTCTGCCACCCGCCACGTGCAAAACGGTCGCCATGAGCCACCATAAAAATTCCGATTCGTCCTCGCCTTGTTATGGTGGCTGGCCAGAAAACAGCTACTGATTTCCGCCATATCACGCCATGGCTGATATTAAACAACACTGATTACACGATGCTTTAGTTCATTTATATAGCTTTAATACACATATTACTTTTATGACATACCATAAACTACTAGAGATAAGAAAGAAAATTATCCTCTATTAAAGTGTGGATAGGATTACCATCTTCTGTATTAAACCAGTTCAACATCTCAGTGATATATGTTGTTGCTAATATAAAAATTATCTTTTAAAGAAAAATAAAAGATATCCTAATTGACACTACTCATACAAGTTTAAAGCACCAAAAGAGAATTAAATTCTGAGCTAAAGACTGAAAACAACAAAGAAAGGAAAAAAATCATATGAAAATCAATCTATACTAAAAATCAGTAACAGGACAAATAACAAAAATTGTTAAAACTACTTCTACATTTAACTCTAATCTATGATGTATAAAATGCAATATTTATATCTAAGAAAGTTTAAATCAATTAAAGAAAGCTAAGGAAAAGGTCAAATTCACAAAACAACACCTAACTAAAATTTCTACTATTTAACCCTATGACAACTTAATATAACAAATCAAATTTAAAGTTTTAACTGAAAACAGTGAATTAAAATCCTATTTAACTATTCCTACATGCTAAAAGTAACAATAACAATTGTTAAGTGAAATTTATTGCAAGAATTTAAAAGTACTAGAATACTACCTATGATTACCAAGCTAAACTAAAGTAGAGAAATACTGACTGAAGCATAAGTACAAGAAAAATAAATCAAATCACAAATGGACATTACCAAGGAAATAATGAAACAGAGAAAGGAAAAGAAACAAGAGAACAGAAAAAGTAAAAGAAATAGGGAATATAATCGATTATCGAAGAAACAAGAGAACAGAAAAAGTAAAAGAAATAGGGAATATAATCGATTATCGGTTACTGAATCCATTGAAAATGAAAATTGCAAGGGATGAAACCTAATCACAAAAAGAAGAAGCATAGAGAGCATACGAAGGTGATGCACTTTTTGCTAAAGATAGTGTGAAGAAGTTCAAATCAATGTGTTGGAGTTATCGCAGTTTTTGGATCAATTCAACGACGTTTCGCTCTAAGAATCGAATGCTCGACTTGGCTTGTTCCGTGAACTCGAATTGTCTCTACAACTTGAGTAATTCATCGGCCATGGTTTGATCTTCACGCACACTCCGAATGTGTTTCTCTCTCGTCCTCAGAAATCACTAAAATGTATACTATAAAAAAAATTTGAAAAAGATAACCACGAAGAAAGAAGTGTAAAAGATTAAAAATTAAAAATATTAAAATAAAAGAAATGTTATTACGGTTAAAAAATCCTACACAATTGTTTTTATTCCAACGGTTGCATATAACCCTAAAAAATAATCGCTAATAAAAATTAATATTTTAGTGAACAAATAAAAAAAATATATGAATAACCAATCTAAATAAAACAGAGAAATTTTTTTAATAATGTTGTAAAACTATCTTACTAAAGAGGTATGATAATTTTTTAGTTAAAGTATCAAGTATATTTTTTCTTGTTTTAATTTATATTTTTTTAACTTATAATTCTTTTACTAAAATTAAAATTAAATCTATCTTAATGTTATTATGTAAAAAAATTTATGTCAATATTCATATTTCTTTTGATTTAATAAACTAAAATAATTGTAAAGCTTACAATTAATTATTTTATATACATTTAAATTAATTTTAACTTTAACTTTTTAATATCACTTAACTGTTATTTCTTTCAAATTTATAAAAAATAGTTATAAGGGTAACTAATGATATTTCACTTTATTGATTAAAAAGAAATAAAGATATTTTTTAAATAAAAAAATAAAAAACAAATTTCGTTTTTTAAAACTGTCTTAGTAAATAAAAATATAATATCAAGCTATCGCTTTCTTTATTTTATATTTATCTTAAAATTTTAATTCTTTTATTACAATTAAAATTTATATATATTATATCCTATTTTATTTTATTATATATTTTAATTTATTTATTAAGATTTATATTTATAATTTATATTTAAATATATACAATTATATTTAAAAAAATAATTTTAAAATATTTAAATTAAAAATAATTTTAAAACATTTAAATTAAAAGTAATTTAAAATATTTAAATTAAAAGTAATTTAAAATATTTAAATTTAAATTAATTTAAATATTCGAATTAAAAATAATTTTAAAATATTTAAGTTAAAAATAATTTTAAAATATTTAAATTAAAAATAATTTTAAAATATTTAAATTAAAAATAATTTTAAAATATTTGAACTAAAATTAATTTTAAAACATTTAATTTAAAATATATATATCTTTACAAAAATTAAAAATAATTATAGTACATTTTAATCGGGAAGGATTAGCTACAAAATATATTTTCTAGTAAACCTGTAACAATTTTGCTACGAATTAGCTATAATTTTATTCTTCCACTATTTCGTCGCAAATTAGTGAGAGAATAGCTACAAATATATGTCCTCTTAAATTTGTAGCTACTTTGCTAAGAATAAGCTACAAATTATTTCTTTTGTCATTTTCCCGCAAATTAGTGAGAGGGATTCAAATATATGTCATGACAAATATGTAGTTATTTTACTACAAAATCGTTACAATTTTATTCTTTTGCTATTTTTTCGCAAATTAGTGAAGGATTATTTACAAATATTTTCTTTCACTAATTTCTCTAGTTAAATAGAATTTTTTGTTATTGTGATAGTCCCATATGTTAGATCGGTATTAACAATATTAAAAACATTAGAAGATGATTATGTATTAGTCCAAACATTCTTCTCTTTCTTCAACTCCATTCTTATCCAATAATACAATCTTACTACTCACTACTCACCCGTGACAATAATCACAAATATTGTGACTGAATTAAGTAAAAAGTTATATAGACAAACATGATGGCCAAATTATTAATTAAATATTTTTAAATATATCAATTTTCAAAGTTTCTTTTACATATATTCTCTAACATTTGTTAAAAACTTATTGTATATGATATATTTTTATGCTAGTTTAATATAATTTTGTATTAGTATTTATCATGATAGAAAAAGAAAGATATTATTATTAAGACTAACTGGTCTCCTGTTATCTAAAATCACTATATTCTCTTATAATAGATAAAATTTTGGTGATACCAAATATTAATAAAATATATTAAATGCTTTATTTATTATTGCTTATATTATGAACCTTTTAATATATTTTCCCTAAAATTGTAATATTATCAGACTTTATTACTAATCACTCACGTTAAAAATTCGTAATCACAAATACTACTTCTAACATATATAAATATTAAGCTTATTTTATATGATTATAAATGCTAAAAATCCATAATCCCAAAAGATTTATTATTGTTTTATTATGTGAATTTAAAAACAAGTTTAGAAAATATCACTAACAATATAATAAATATATATGAGTTTATATTGATTTCTTATGCTAAATGACATATTATAAGCTCGTTCCATCGCTTTTTAGATATAATGGTTGTCTAATTACAACGTTTCTAGATAATTTAATTTTTTTAACAATCTAAAATAGATATAAGATAGCTGATCCTTTGACAGAGAATTTTTCTTTTACACTTAAAGTACAGTTTTCGTAAATTTTTATTTTTATATACTAATATAATATTTGATTATGAAAGGACAATTTGAAATGGATGTAGAAAGTAGTCGTAAAATAATAATTTTTCAAACTATTAAAATTGCCACGTAGAAGCTTAAAGAAGGTAGAAGAAAAAGAGTGCTTGAAAGAACAGTAATCCTTAGGAAAAAATAGAACAACACCCAACATAAATTATGTCCAAGTAGACCCTACAAACATCTTAATTACTAAGCTTTCTTTTTCCCAGTACACGGTTTGGATGGCGGTGTGGGACTATTATCTTTCTCGTAAACGTAAGCGCGTCCATCTTTTCCTTCCAAACTCAACTACTTATATGATACCTCCCCAAGCACCTCATTTCCCAAATACTCAATTCCATTGATCTTTCTCTTGCACATACAAACAACATGAGCACCAACACCGACAACACCAACCAGAAGAACCAGACGGTTCCAGAAGCACAAGGTGTGGCATCGTCTTCATCGTCTTCTCCGACGAACGTTAGCACTGAGAATTGGGGAACTCACATCATGGGCACCCCCGCCGTTCCCAGCAGCCACCCAGATAACAAAAAAGCAGCTTTACAGAGCGGCGGTGGCGGCGGACAACCTCAGCCTGTTCAATACTACCAACAACATCCCTACGTCCAACACAGCCCTGTCGAGAAACCCAGCAACAGTCCCATGGAGTCCATCCTTCACATGTTCGATACGTGGAGCAAAAAGGCTGAAGCCACCGCCCACAACGTCTGGCACAACCGTGAGTTTTTATTCGATTTTATGCAGATTAGTTAATTCAAACATAGCAAATCTTTTGTTTTTGCTAGTGTTTTTATCTTTTTGTTAGTGAAAAATCTATTTTAGATTTTGTCTCAAGAATCCAAACTTGTATTGTATATACTTACGAACAAACAAACTGAAAAATTAATGTTTCAGAGGACTAGGCCTTAAGAAAAGGTAGTTAGATTGTTCTATTTTTATTTTTTTTACATGATGTGATTGTTACTCTGTTACTGTTATTTGCAGTTAAAACAGGTCCATCAGTGTCTTCGGCTGCACTGGGGAAGATGAATCTGACTGTGAAAGCAATATCAGAGGGTGGATTTGAGTCCCTTTACAAGCAAACATTCTCAACCTATCCGAATGAGAAGCTGAAAAAGAGCTTTGCTTGTTATCTTTCAACTTCAACCGGTCCTGTTGCAGGAACCCTTTACCTGTCCAATATTCATGTAGCCTTTTGCAGTGATCGCCCATTGAGTTTCACCGCACCTTCTGGCCAGGAAACTTGGACCTACTACAAGGTACATAGTTTAGTCAAAATACTTCATCAAATCTTCTCTCTTAAGATTTGATCAAAAAGAAAATTGATGAAATGACATGAAATTGTTACTGTGACACAGGTAATGGTGCCTTTGGCGAAGGTTGGAACAGTCAACCCAGTGATCATGAGGGAGAACCCATCAGAAAAGTACATTCAGATTGTGACTGTGGATGGACATGATTTTTGGTTTATGGGTTTTGTCAATTTTGACAAAGCAGTGAAGAACCTCTCAGAAGGTATTTCACAGTTTGTAGTGCCAGGAGTGGCTGTGCCAGCCACTGCTTCTGGAGAAAATGGAAAGAACTTTCAGTGATTTCTTGTATTGGATTATTTTGGTGTATAATTTTGTTTAAAATTTTGACTTTGAGATTTGTGTAGTGCATTGGACCAATACTTTATTGTAAATTTTTGTATGAGTGTATGCTGCTATATATTTCATAATACACAGTTGAAATATGACTTCTGTTCTGCATCTTTTTTTCCCTCTGATGTGTTATTACATTTTTAGTTAAAAATACGCCCATATTTGGGAAACTTCAATGCTCTATAAAATATAATAATGCAAACTAATCAAAATGTATTAATTAGTATAGATTCTGAAGTGGGAATGAGCAGCTTCTCACATTTCAAAGCAGTTTTTTAATGTTTCCAAGTCCATTTTCCTTTCCACCTCTTTCAGACATAAGTACACCTCCGATCTTTAGATTTTTAAATGCACTGCTTAGTGTCTTATTCTAATTTCGTATACTTTTGTATCCCCATTCCTAGTTTCCATTTCTCTGCTTACTCTCAACATCATATGTTAAACATATAATTAAGTATATTCAGTATTCAAATGAGTAATTCAATGTGTATGAAGCAATTTTAGAAGGGCTCCACTCATGACCCTCAAACTCTACATCATATTAACTTAAGGCATGATATGGGATGAATACACCATTTAGGATATGAAAAATTCGCCTTTGAATATTTGTTAGTTATCCAACTCTACACTTTTACTTGACCTAAAGTACACACTTCCATTGCATCTACCTTAGCATATTTGAAGATAATTTCATTTATATGGTTCCATATAAACTAAACCATAGCCAAACACGTACATTTCCAAGCTAAACTTTGTTTGTTATTCAATTATGGATCTATGAAGTGTTGGAAGTGTTGTTTTGCATTGTTATGATGCACATTGCTCATTCCTACCCATTTGTCACACAAAACCCAAACCTGGCTTGTAACTCATGTTGCAGTATTTTATAAGTTGACTTAACATTATATGTTTTTGTTTCTTTAGCCTTCCATTATCCATACACACTTTCTTGCCCTATGTGGGTATTTTTCTTCAATTACTTGTGTTAGATTCTATTTGGGGGAGTTCTCATTCAAACAAACCCCTTCTCCATCCTAATTTCCATCCCTACAAATTATTGTTCCAACTCCCACTTAACTATTGTTACCTTCCTATTGGTTCTATTGGTTTAGTTAGCATTTAGTGTGGGATCCCTTGACATAAAATTCTTTCTATTTACAAGTCAATTGCTTTTATTTCAATGCTTTACTTTAAGTTTAATTGACAAATGGTAAAGTTTTTTTCTTCTTTTTCTTTATTAAGAATGTTTTTTATTTTTTTCACAAGCTTTTAATATAAATGTGTGATTTACACGGCTGTAACACTACATTAAATATAAAAGTGATAATATGCATCATTATTTAAGTTTATTTCTAATTAAAATTGTTGACAAATTCTTTTAATATATTTGTGTTGTATATATTATCTTTATATAATGAAGAGAGTATATGTTATTTTGTATTTTATTATTTAAATCATTTTAATAAATAAATTGAAAAATATAGTTATTTATATTTTATTCAGAAACTATTTAAATATGATAAATTTAAAGATACATTATTTAAAGTATATGTATTGTTCACAAGATATTCATGTTGAATAAATTTTTTCCAGAAATATGATTCATTTCTTCTATCAATTTTTAGAGTCGTTGCACCGATTTTGGTACCCTAATCCAACAAATTTTGCAACCATTTACTATAGCAATTAGTTTATGATGGGAGAGCTCTATAAATTTCTAATATGCATTGTGTTTAGGGATGGCAATGGGACGGGACAGGCACGAGTATCGTCATTCTCTATCCATCTCTGTATAAAAAATTCATCCTCATACTCAAACCCAACAGGTATCCAACTTTTACTCCATCCTCATTGGGTAACGGGTATCATTTCGTACACATACCCATACATGTTTTCTTACTATATACTTCAATATTAATTTTAATTAATTTTTATAAAATAATAAAAAATTATGGTAAAGGAAACATAATATTATCAAATATTCAGTATTAGAAGGATGATTATTTCTTCCATATCAAATACTTTAAAATATATTATAATTGTTTACATTTTATATTATAATATCAAATCAAATTTCATGAGAACCAAAATATTTCTTAAATTTGCAAATATTAATGAAACATAGTTGATAAAATTTAAAAATATTTTTTTTAAATATAAAAGGAAAACAAATATTCAAATTAAAATATATTTTAAATGTTTGTTTACTTCAATCTTTTAAATTCTAATGAATCTCTCTTTTATACACTAATAAAAGTTATAATACATCATTTGATCAAAATAATATAAAGAACAAATAATAATCATAATAAAAGTTTAAAATAAATTATAATTGTTTACATTTTAGATTATAATACCAAATAAAATTTCACGAGAACCAACACATTTATTAAATTTGC
>Ga0099823_1008552_pt1 | contig 10416 bp, 2 predicted proteins | sample CowpearedBW_FD_76831 | JGI IMG/M metagenome (GOLD analysis project Ga0099823, IMG submission 76831) | Root nodule microbial communities of legume samples collected from California, USA - Cow pea red BW | ecosystem: Host-associated > Plants > Roots > Nodule | place: USA: California | collected...
ACCTCGGATTGAGTTCATTTGTTCCAAGCTTGGTTCATACAATTTGTATGCTCCAGCTTGAGGGGGAGTGTTAGAATTATTACCTATTGTATCATTAACCCTATGTGTAAGGTGTTGAGTGTGGGAAACTACCTACTGCCGTATCTACTATTGCATGTAATCATGCCTAGTATCTTAGAGTATTCTTTTCATATCTTTTCATATGTACTTGCTTGCTTCATTATAAATAGAAGAGGAGGAGAGTGGTACTGTTGTCCACTACTCATATTTTAAAGTCTCAGTCTCAAGTATGAATATTGAAAATGGATACCCGCGAGTAACAGGGGTATTATTTATATCTGCTTGTTAACGGGATGGGTACGTGTATCACAGTATCCGTACCCGTGGATACCCGTACCCGTTATACTCTAATTTAAATTAAAAAAAATTATTAATATTTTCTTTTATAAATACTCGCGGGTACCCATGGATATTAGAAAAATATGTAGGTACCTGCATAACGAAAATCCGCACGGATATGAATAGGGTACGGGGCGGATATTTATCCAACGGGTAGGGTACGGGGGAGCTACTACCCGTACTCTACCCGCCCTGTTGACATCCCTAGCCATAACCCAATATGGTTTTTGTTATAACTTTATCAAGGATTTTTGGGTCTTCGATATTTTCTATTATCCAATATCAATAACATTGGCATTGACAATAGTGGTTGGCAATGGTTGTTGGTGGTAGTAAGTAGCAAGGGCAAAGGAAGGCTGAAAAAGAATAAAAGAGGGGTGGCTAAAGTTGTGTGTATTAAGTGAAATTAAATTTGACTAGGCCTAACCCAAGGGAGGCCGAAGAAGAATGAGAGAGGGGTGGTTAAAGTTGTGTATTAAATTAAATTAAATTTTATTGGGCCTAACCCAATTTGTAACCATGTGTTTTAAAACATTCAGAACACAAATATAACATTCCTGCCTAGGTTGTGGCAGTAACTGGTAAAGGTAAAAGAATGATAGAGGAGGGTTTTGGTAAATTAGGTTAGGTTAAATAAATGTTTTACTGGGCCTACCAATATTTTTACCTTATTTTTCAAACACTCAAAAAACACATAAGAATACAATTAGGGTTAGTGTGTCATTGCCTATCTCTTCTTTCTCCCATGCCACTTCTCTTCCACTTTGCTACTCTTTTATTCTCCAAGTCGCAGCTGCCCATTTCTTCTCTTGGTCTCTGTTGTTCAAGTTCTTGTCTTCTTTCTCCACTCCGCTTTTTCCGCCATTATCATTCCTCCACCACCATCCAAAAAGCAGTCACCACGTAAAACGCGTTTCGCCACCATCTTTTTGTGGAGGCAGGTTGGGAAATTGATGCTAGTTTCTACCATGGCCAAAATTTGATAACACTGTATCTTATCTTAAGAACCATGGAATGTCGCATCCAGGTCATAAATAGTCAATCTTCATTATCCCAACTCACAAAATTAGTGCATCTGACCATAGTCCTCCACCCTTAATGTTGTCTATTCTTAACCATCCTTTGAGAATTCTCCAAATGTACTACTATCACTGCAAATAATTTCGGCCATCAAACTAATAGGAACCCACCATGTTTAGAAGATCATTAAGGCCATAAGGTATGAATTTCACCATCAACATTGTAAATAGAAAACAAGGTCAGAGATATCGTAGATATACTCAAATAGACCCAATTTGCAAGAGAATTAAATAACTTAGATTTATTCAAAACGGAGCCAACGGAAGTCATTAGCATTCTTTACGAACTCAAAGGGTGATGTTGGCAATGGCAACAAATGGACGTTGTTGGAACTAGGTGTGTGAGTTAAACATGGCAATATGTGTTGGGACATATGATGACTCCTTTGAATATATGTTGTGATCGTCAATGTGGGGCGCATGTCTCTAGCTCATCACCAACCCCAAGATAGGGGCTAGTTGAGCAAACAACAGGGATGCACAATGTTTCTCTATTTGCATCGCAACAAAAACAAAGCTCGAAGATCGAGAGCTCCAATACCAACTTGAACTACACAAGGAACCAAGAAAATAATTTTGTTGATAACAATCACACCAATTACAATTGAGCTCCTCTATATGTAACGACCAATCTCTCTAAAATAAGGAAACAAAGTATGTAAAAAGAAATATTAAGATTCTGAAGATACTTTCTATTAATTGATACCTTAATCTTGAAGATATTTATATCTCAATAAACTACTATTTACAACAGAGTTCACTAGATCAAATTCAAAAGAACAAAACAGAAACAATATTATGTTTATAGTTACTAACCTTGTGAATGATGTTTCGTTCCTTGAGCCCCTCACTTGCCATCATGAAACTGTAGGCATGTATACAAGAATTTATGAGAAAAAAATGCAATTCAGAGTGTTCAATGTGAGTTTGTTTCAGCTTATTTTGAAGAAATAATAGCTTGTTAGTCAACTTCTAGGGAGATATTTTGACCAAAACAAAATAATTACTTCCACAGGAATAATCTGAACCAAACGTGCTAAAAGTAAGACAACAGCACTTGTAAAAAATGGTTTACAGTATAGTAACAGCTATAATGCATAATAGAACATGTTTGAATATTTTGGTATCCATAGAAAATAGGAAAAAACTAAACATTTACGTTAACATTGTTAGAAATAAATGACAAAACACAAAAGTGCAACTGTAGAAGATACAGACGGTATTTGAGCTCCATTCTCATTTTCTGCAGGTGCCAACGGTGTAACTAGCGGAGACAAATCCTTCTAAAAAGGGATGACAAACACAATTCAGTAAAAAAACATCACAGCTAACATTTAAATGACATGTCCATGAGGTATAACTTGATGTTTCTACCTGAATCTCCTCCATGCTGGTATCTGAATGGCTGGCATCCAAGAAAACCTATAGTCACAGATCAGCCAGGAAGCTTCAATTAGAAAAGTAACATGACATATTAAAAAATACCAGCAAACTGTAATTGTATTAATAGCATTGTACCATTATGAGCCGAGCAGCTTTGGAGCTTCTGACCACCATCCACTGTCCTTCTTCAGAATAGAAAAGCCATTCCCGTGCACGAATCTGAGATTTAACATTCAGTCATCAAATTCAAACAAAAAAACTTCATAATTGGAAGCCCTAGGTGTAAACTGCAGATAGATATCAAAGAGTTGACATCTTGTGGAATCAGCTCTATAGATGCATATCAATGCACATCTTACTCAAAATAATAAATAAATTAAAGTGAAAAAACCGAAAAAGAAAGAACCTAAGAAATAGTTGAAACCTCTTCTATCTGCCAACAAACCAGCATCCCTACCTCTATAACAAACATGCACATTCAAAAACAAGACTATGCAATCAACAAAAAGGTAAAAGATATCTCTGCAAAAACACACCTTAGGCACAATGAAAATCCCACAATGATATGTAAAAGGTTCAGCCAGTTCCTCAGCATCAAGAATTACAGCCCTATAAGAAAAAGTAGAGCACCCTGGTCCACCCAAAGTTATCTGCAATCGCCGACCTTGAGAAAGCTTTAGCAGTTCCTCTTGCAGATCTTCCACAGAATATAATATCCCAGAGTCACTAGAGTACTTTTCACGAATTAGATTCTCATTTTGAAGGGCTTCGCCAAATCCAGAAACCTTGATAAAATGAAAACAAAAAAAAAAAGACCAAAACAGAAAATGATAAAAAGTTAAGTTAGAAATAGAATATCTACAAAATATCTTAGAAAACCTTCAAAGTAATTTGAAAATATTATGAATATATTACATTATTAACTGGTCCTCTAAGCTCTAACTAAGAAGCAATCTTAGGAGATGTCCCCAATTGTTTCCTGATGAATTTAGGATTACAAATCTTTTTGTTCAGTGGTTTGAACTTGCATTAGCAGTACTTGGTATCTTACATCAAATGAATTCCATATCACAATATTCAGAGCCCTTTATCTATTCCTCCTTCCTATATAAACCTTAAAACTTTAACAACTAATAACAACTGTAACATTAATCATCCATAACTACTTATTTTATGAAAGCTCTTACACCTGAGAGAACTTAACAAAAAGTAGTAGTGCAGATATTCTACCTGTTTTGAGTTACAATTAAGAGAAGAATTATGAAGCAATGATGTAATCTGATGCACTGCAGTAGATAGCTCCTTCTCCACAACCACCATAAACGTTTCAAGGCTAGGTTTACCAGAAGACTTTAAAGGTATGGCATCGACACTCATTTTCCACCCAAGTCGGAACTTTGAGAAAAGTAGATCTGGAAATTGTGAATTAATTATATTTCCAGTCGCACAAAATCAAGCATGTCAAAAAATGAAAAAGATAGCATGTAAAACAGTAGCAAATTATTTCATTGCAATGCAAAGGAAAAACAGATACAATCAATTGAAACAGAAACTAAGATAACAACAGCATCTCCTCTAGTTTCGATGGCATGTTTCTTTTATAGCATGTCAAACAGAAGATAGGAAGGGTTATGTGCCATAAACAGTTTATATGGGTGACTAACACCACCAAAAAATAAATTATGACTCCAAGTTCTGTGGAGTTTAGGAAGTGGGTACCCCATGCAACCTTCTTCCAAGTATCAATCAGCCAGGATTCTTATATTTCTAATACATAAAGGAGAGTATGAAATGCAGGTACCTCTTATGAACATTGTTCCATGTATCTTTTACTAAGAACTAATGTAGCTTACACACAAACAAAGTGGAAGCCAAGGCAACCTGACATCCAATGTGAAAAAAGATAGGAAATGAAATGATAGTCAGGTTAGAATTGATCCATTCTGTTAGGATAGAAGGAAATTCACTTGATCCACTCGGTTCTATAGAATTGTGGTTTAAACATCAACAAAGTTCCCCTTTTTTAAATATTTCTGAGATTATCGCAGATCGGTTTTTATATCACGTCTTTATCACCCTGACCACTAACAGACCCACATCTTTCACGGGCAAGAGGTTCTATGGTTGCCAAGAGAGCTTAAGCTACAATAATCCAGCCTTTCAGTCTAAGGGTGCTTGCCAATATTATGACAGATTAATGATAATCAATGAAGCACTGCTGACTCGAAAAAAGCCAGTTTAAATTAACTCGGCTAAAGGGTGTCATAGAACCCATTAACCAAAGCTCAAACAAAACCAACCTTTGGTGCTTTATCGGGTATTTCCAGATCAGTGGGTAAAATATAACAGATCAGAAAGGACAGTCAGGTTGATGTTGCTAACATGCTTGGAAAGTGATACTTCCTATGATAAGAATGAGTCGAATGGTGCATGTAAGAACAAACTCAACACTAGAACTAAACCCTATCCAGATTCAATTAACGACAGACAAAGCTTCAGAGTTCCATTAAAGAAAAATAACAATTCTGCAATTGAAGCGCAAGCACTAAAAACCAGTCAAAAAAACACCATCACAACTTGTTAGTGTATTCAATTATATTATCTGCATATCACATTTTTTTCACTAATATTTTATGGTAAAAAATTATTTAGAAAACTCACTTAGTACATGAGATTCAGCAAGGGTGAGGCACACAAACTTGCCCCCAGGCTTTAAAACTCTCTTCACCTGAATATTAAAAAAAAAAACAAAAACTATGTTACTAACACACAATAACCAATCCACAAAATCAACTATTATTTAGGCCATGTTTGTATCTCTCCTATATAAGCAAGGAAAATAAGAAAGTAAAATTCATTGGATTTCTTTGTAATTCAACTGTAATGAAAAAGTGCTCTCTCATCCAACTTCTCCAAAATTAATGTGCCTTGACTTACGGAAAGCCTAATCCATTTTACATTCTTATTTTCTTCTCTTAAAAGCAGCAGTTCAACTTTAATAACAGAGCGTTCTCTCGTCCAACTTCTCCAAAAACTATTGTGCTTTAGGGAATACCCGACTCGTTTCACATTAATATTTTCCACCCTTAAAAGTGCTAATAGAGACAAGATGATCGACAGATACACCCATAATGGTAAAACAAAACAGAGAAAAACCTACCTCAGATAGGTACTGGTTCCCCAACTTGGGGCCAAGCTCGGGCTCCATCAAAGCATCTAATCCACCTTTATCAATAACCGCAATGAAGCTCTCGTCCTCAAACTGCACCATCCAAAAAAAAAGAACCGGTAAGAAAAAAAAAAGCCAAATAGAGCAGCAAAACCAAAAGAGCGGGCGGGCGAGAGACCTGCATCGCGGTGATGTCCATGACGCGCCAGCGCATGAGCGGGCGGTCGCGGACGTTGCGGCGGAGCATGTCGGAGATGACGACCTTGGAGAAGTCGACATTCGTGATGGCAGTGTGGCCGGCATCGTAGAGGTGCTCGGAGAGGCGGGAGTTGCCGCAGGCGGGGACGAGGAGGGGGAGGGGAAGAGGGTGTGCGAGGGTACGGAGGAGGGAGAGGAGAGGGTCTCGGAGTTGGGGCCACTCTGCGTACCACTCGAAGGAATCGGCGCGGAGGGTGAAGAACTTGTCCCAGTTCTCTTTGCTAGTGAAGTCTCCCAGGGTTTCAAGAATGTCCTCTGCTGCTGAACCTTTCTTCTTCGCCTTTGATCCCATTTTCTCACCTTCTTCTCTCCTTCTGTCACTATCCCACTCGGCGCTTCACTTCGCTGTGTAACTTCGTTCTTTGCTCTACTAAAACCCTCCTAAATCCTAGTTCCACAAAGTCTCCCTCAAAAGTAGCTGTCTAACTTATTTAATCTTTTCAATTTTGTTTAATTACTCTTTTTCACCTCAAAAATTTCTAATCATTTCAATTATGTATTTAATTATTTTAATAAATTCACTTCAATTGAAGTTAATAAACATCAATTATATCCGTTGAGAATTCATTCATAATAGTTAAATATGTTTTTGTTTATTAACTTTAATTGAAAATTAGAATTATTTTATCTTCAAAACGTTCGCTTAATTTAGTCTTCAATTTAAAAGATGTATGATTTTAATTATTTTAATAAAACAAAAATAGTTTATTTGACGTTTCAATTCATAATAACATTTAAGTTGTTTACACAGTTTCAAACATTTTTGTTTTAATGTTAGTTAATAAATATGTTTGAAATGACACATAAACTTAATAAAATTTATTTTAAAAGATTAAATTCACGTATTTCTAAGATTGAGGGACTAAATTGGGTCAAAATTTTGAATAGGGATTAATTCTAATTTACACAGAAAATTAAGGGACTAAAATATATTTAAACATAATAACATATAATATAACTTAGTACTTTTGAACATCTCTAACAAACCATTTCATTCCACCATAGATCAAAACTCTTCCAAGTGATTCATTCAAACAATTAGTGAATGCAAATTTATGCGTTTATATAACCTTGAATCTTGGTTTCTTAATTTGTTTCTATGCTTAAAATATTCCTTTAATTAGTATTTGTTATAATTAGGCTTATTAATTAAATTGATTAAAGTTTTATGACACCTTCAAGATTAAGCCAAAAATAGCATACAATCAAAGCTACAAGAAGTCAAGCCAAGCATCACATGAAAATGGAAAAATAGCGTGAAAAAGTGAAAAAAAAAAAAGAGATATTGAAAAGGTAGGCTTGCCCAATGAGCTGGCTATGCACCTAGTGAGTTTGTTCAAGAGGCAAGTGATGTCTAGTTGTAAAATCCTTGAGAATAGCAAGTGATGGAGTAGATGGGGTGTTTGCCTAAGCTGGTCAAATGAGTTGAGTGTGGGTAGATGAGATGGAAAGTGTTAAAAAAGTCTAGGGTTAGACGACCCTTCATGTTAGATGAGTGAAGTGCTAGACACTCAAGGGTGTTAGACCTTATGTGTGCACAACATGCGTCATGGTGAACATTGCATGGCTTAGCCCGTTAAACGAGGTCCTGTGTTGGGGGAAGTTGAGAATAGAGACAAAGGAAAGACACGTGGAGGATAGAGAAAATACCTGGAGGGAAAATGTGGCCTAACACTTCGATACGATATTGTCCTTTCTAAGGATAAAACTGACTCTGACAGTAATATAGCATTGCTTTTCTTTTCATTGTTGAATAGGTGCAAAGCATGCCAAATGGTATTGTGTTGTCTTTCTAAAAAGGCAATATCGAACTATATTAGGTTAAGGGAAGCTTAGTAACAAGCCTTATTTCTCATACATTTTTTTCTCTCGTTCTTGTTGAGTTCCCTCTTTTCTCTCTAAGTTTCTTCTTCGCTAGTGTTAGTTGTGCTTGTTAAGTCATAATGTGAGGGTGTGATGGTCTTCATAATCCTTGTTTGAGGAAGGTTCAATGTGAGAAGATGTTGTGTAAGCTTGTACTTGTGTTGTGTGATTGGTAGAAGTTAAGTGACATGTCTTGAATTTTGTTAGTGTTCATTAGTCAAAGTGTTATTTTTTCCATTCTAGAATAGCTAATTTGAGCATATTAGGTTAGATTCCTCACTCAGGGACATTTTCGCATTTTCATAGAATTAGTGTTTGTAGAGTGTTTTTAAACATCATTTGAGTGTGGTTGCATCATATTTTGAGTCCTAGGATCTTAGGTTCGTCAAACCTAGTATTAAGAGTCAAAATTTGCTCATTTAGCTTTTAACCCACGACATAGTTAACTTTAAAGTTGACTTTTTGAAATTCTTCCAAATTGAGTGATTTGACCTTATGGATTCATTATAAATGCCTAATTACACTTGTTGGAAGTGCTCAAACACCTAAATTTGAGGTTTAGGGCCAATTGAGCAAAATTCTTAGCTTTCATGTTTTTTGTCATTTTAGCTTAGTTGTTCAAGTAGTATCTAGGTAGAACCAATCCTTCCACTTGAGTTTTTGATCAATTTCCAGGTCCTCTATCCTTAGGAAAAGTTTAATTAAAGTTTTGAAGGCCTAGAAGTTCACATAGAAGAAAGGTCAAGTTGGTGGCAAAGCATGAAGTGTGCAAAAGTGGCATGTTTGACTTTAGAGTTGACTTTTGCCATTTGGACCCCAAATCAAGAGCAAATCATTTGGAGAACTATATGACACTAAATGTACTGGCTTGGGCCTTGGGATTGCCAAAAATCTGAGAGGAGGTTGTACATTGGCAAAGCATGAAGTCCGCAAAAGTAACATGTTTGACCTTAAAGTTGACTATTGTCATTTGGACCCTAAATCAAGAGCCAATCATTTGGAGCACTTTAGGACGCTAAATGTGACTAGTTTGGGCCTTGGGATTGCCAAAAATGAGAGGGGCTGCACTTTGAAGTTTGGGCTCATTTGGTGAGGGGTGGCTTAATGTAGGGTAGGTTTTAAAGTAGATTTGTTTGGTGGCATAGGGGGGACGACCCAACAACTTTCTAGGGAGGTTGTGTAAGACTCGAGGAATTTAAATAATTATTTAATGAATGCGGGTAAGAGAAGTCTTTATAACATTAGTTATTAGTCTTTATGATATGGAATAGTACCAGCTTAAATGGTTGAAAGTGTTTGATTGTGTTGAAAGGACTTGGGTTTAAGTCTTGTGTACGCCAAATTGTGTGTTTAATTGCTTGTTGTTTTAGTAATATATTTTTAGTGGTGTGTGATATTAAATTCCTAAAGGTGTAAGAATTATCATGAAACATGAATTGGTTGAATTGGTTGTGCATTGACTTTCTAATTGAATGGTTATGTGTTCAAACTTGGGCTATCCCATACCCAACCCAGTTGTTTCTTAGATAAAATAAATTATAATGGTAAAATTTACATTTTAGATTATAATACCAAATAAAATTTCATGAGAACCAACACATTTATTAAATTTGCAAACATTAATGAAACCTAGTTGATAAAATTTAAAAATATTTTTTAAAAAATATAAAAGGAAAACAAATATTCATATTAAAATATATTTAAATGTTTGTTTACTTCAATCTTTTAAATTCTAATGAATCTCTTTTTTATACACTCATAAAATTTATAATACATTACTTGATCAAAATGATACAAAGAACAAATAATAATCATAATAATATAATTTTAACATAGATCTTGTATCTTTTGAACTTCAATTATGTTTGATGGTGATAAAAAAATATTCATGACAATTACATTAAATTTTTATATTGTAGTAAATAAAAGTTATTTATACAATTATAGTGAAAGAATTACAATATGATTGATAATGAGTTAGAAAATAAAAAATAATTAGATAAAATATATCGAAATAGTATTCTACATAATAAAAATAAACAACAAATAAAATTATTAAAAAAATTAACAAATGTTTACAAACAATTTGAGAGATCGAAAGAAATCGCACAAAGGAAAACAAATGTATAATTAAGGATATGATAAGTTGAAAAATATCTTAGAGATCTAAGAAAACTTTTCAAATATCAACATATATACTCAATGGTTGAGAAATAACAAAAATTATTTTAGCGAAACAAAAGAGTTCTTCAAATGAAACAAAAA
>Ga0099823_1008559_pt1 | contig 10412 bp, 7 predicted proteins | sample CowpearedBW_FD_76831 | JGI IMG/M metagenome (GOLD analysis project Ga0099823, IMG submission 76831) | Root nodule microbial communities of legume samples collected from California, USA - Cow pea red BW | ecosystem: Host-associated > Plants > Roots > Nodule | place: USA: California | collected...
AAAAAAAATTAAAAAAAAAAAAAAAAGAAAAAACCCAAAAAAAAAAAAAAGGAAAAATTTGAAAAAAAAAAAAAAAAAAAAGAGGAAATGAAGTGAGAGAGGAACAAACCTTGAGGCAAGATGAGAAGAGACAACTTCGTACCACTTGGCAGCATTGGGGAAAGAGTTCCCAGGCTTTTCCAAAACAGCTGCATACACTTTGATATCATCCTTTGTGAATAGATCCCTGAACTCAAACAAAAAATAAGCCACATACAGATTCAATCACCCAAATATCAGAAACAGTGAAAGATTGGTTTTTTAATGGAAAATGAATGAATGGTATAAGTGTTACCCAGAAATATAGGTTTTCCCAGAAAGGAATTGATCGAGGGATTTGATACCCTCTTCGGTGTGTAGATCTGAGAAGGTGACGGCCATCGGTGTGATTGAATTGAAGAGTGTCAGTGCAGAGTGAGGAGTGGTAAGAGTAGAAAAGGCCTCTGTCTTTGTTCAAAGATTGATATTTATAGTCTGCATAGTCACAAACCCTAGATCAGTCCCAACCTTAGACTTCTGAACTGAAATTCACGTAGATTTTAATTATTTGTTTAACCTTTTTCTAATTCTTGTAATTATACTTTCTAATTTTTTAAGTCTTTAACTTTTAAAGTTATAAAGACTAAAAGGCATTAAAATATATATATTTTTAAAAGATAAAATTTATAACAAAATGAGTTATTTTCAAACAAATAAATCTATTCGTTAAAATGAAAATTCAAGGTTACTCATAGAATTATTTCTTTTCCCTTCAAAAATTACTTTTTTTAACTCGAAAGGGTAATTTTTATAAAACAATATAATGACTCTGCTGCTGTGAGTATTGTTCAAGATGACCTGATAGTTGTTAATTCTTTGATTTTTTTTAACAATTTTTGTTTTCAGTTTCTTAATTGTAATTTGTTAGATGATTAAGACCCTTAATTTTAAAGATCAAAGTAAAATAAATATTATGGTCCTTTAACTTTAGAAGATATTGAAAAAACAATTTACACCCATCATAATACATAATAAACGTTCTAGATCATGCTGAATCTTGTGCACATACTCTCCACAAACTATACATTACACTCAATTATACCTATATATATATATATATATATATGCCAAAAGCTAGACAAGTATAAAAGACAAATTTACTAATTAAAAAACATAACAAATTGAATTACTACAAAGCATACATTTGTGATTTGTGCTCTTTGAATTGAGGTGTTACCAAAAGATTTTTCATAGAGTACAAGTACTTTCTGTTTTAAAAATTAGATAGGTATTCATTTTCCACACATGCATGATTCTTCCTATTTAAAAAAAATCAAAATTTGTATGAACAAACCATAAATTTAGTAGTTATAGAAATTGAAAATTAAAAAAAAAATGAAGGGATTAAGTAAAAAACACATCAATATTTTTCATTTTGCTAGAATCTTTAATCACAGTGACCATCCAAACTTTTATACACAAATGGTAAATGGTAAAGTAGGTTTGATCAATGCAGTTGAATTAAGTTGGAAAAGAAAAGTTGTCTAAATTAAAGTCACTCTTTGTTTTTTCAAGAACAATTTGCAAGTTTATGGACTAACTTAATTTTAAAAGTTAATATCATGGTTTTATTTTATTTTAAATAAGGTCAAAAAGACCTTTTGATGTATTGATCTGATATAAAAGTATCAAACCAGTCAAAATCTTGTAATCTATATAAAACATAGATAAAACGGAACTTACAATACCCCTACCTAGCTATGTTGCTGTCTCTGGAATGAACCTTTGGTGAATAGTACAATCACATAGGTTCAGATTCAACTTGAGTTTTGGTCCAACCCTTTTCATTACGATTTCCCACATTTCATGTATGTCAAAGACACAAATTTGTACACAAGCCTGAAGCTTCTACAGCTGCAGAGCATAATCATGCAGAAGAATCAGGCTTGGTAATTTCGTTACCTCACCAAAAAACCATTCGTTCTCATCGAACGTTTGGTCAAATTTCTTGTCCTACTTATGTGACAATTCTTGAAGGACAATGGTTAGGGGAATTGGCTTAGATTTTACCAAAGCTGCGCCATTAAGGCCAATCATGAATAACAACTTTGAAGGGGTTACTTAGGATGCTCGATAAGCACAAGAAATGATGTCATAAGATATCATCTGAATTTGGACACACACTGTCTTCAGCACCTTGTGAAGGTGATAAACTCGTACTTATTAAGCTGCTGAAACTTACTTTGCTACACAACACTGCAATAAAAGTGAAAAAATAAAGGTGGAGTTCCTCAACAAGGGTAGGGCAATGGAGGGGCAAAGTGTGGTAGTGATTCATGATGCATCTCGAGAAATCAATGTAAGAATTTTGGAATGGTCTCTGCGTAGCTTGTCTCTTTTGCCAGGAGATGTTCTCACACTGATTGCAGTCATGCATCAAGTTGTGACTCCCAGTGAGTAATCTTCCTCAGATTGCAGGGAGCTTCTTATGATGTTGTTCTATTCACCCCTTGAAATGGTTTTTGGAAGAAAGAAAATGGAAAACCAAAGCACCATGAGTCAATAAGTGTTTTGTTGGGTTGATTAATCTGTCTGTTTCTCTAAAGCATATTAATCCTTTTTTCTGGTTCTGATGGGTTGAAAGTCTTGCATCTACTGATGATAAAGATCAATTTACAGTATATAAATGGATAAATGGATGCAAACCTTATCTTATAAGTCGATTAGGTTTGAAGTTCACTTTTTAACACGTGATTTTTTGTAGTGGGGTACAAAAGCAGTGTGGATTGCAGATTAATGATTGGAGCAAACCAGAAGATGGTAGAGGCACAAGTTGCAAGGAAGAAGGAACAGTATATGAACAATGAAGACATTGCTCGTATTTTTCAGCAATACAAATCAGAAAAGGTGATATGATTTATAAATACTAGTGAAGAAAACCATAAACCCTCTATTTTTTAATCTTGTTAACTTTGCACACCATATTTTCAGGTTGGATTTAAGATAGAAATGGCTTTAGGGTCGTCATTGAAGGCAGTTGCACTGAAATCAGCCTTGAAGTTAAAGGCAACATGGCTTATACTAGACAGGTAATAAGATTAATTTAAACTTGCTATCAGAAACTATATGTGAAATTATACATTGACTAGATATGCAAGAACAGCATAACCCTTTTGAAACTTTTCATCTGAAGACTGTTAAATCTGATATATAGTTTGTAAAATGGAAACTTTTTTTAGTGAATGATCTTGCTAAAACCTGGTGACAGGAAAATGAAGAATGATGAGGAGTATTTCCTCAAGAAGCTTTCGTGTGGTATATTAAGAGTAAGGCGTTTCAATAAAATTACACGTTTAAGAGGACCACTACACCTCCCCCATGAATCACGCCCCAGTAGCAGCACTAATGAAACAAACACCGAGAGTATCCCACTACCAGACATTTCAGCTGAACATGTTTACCTCTTCAGCACTGAGACTTCTCCGCACAGTAAATACTCCAATACTCTCATACTTCCTCTGGTTGCATGTACACATGATATTAACTTGTGTTCTTTATCATCTTCTAAACTTTTCATTTCTGCATTCACATGTGGGTTAACATGTTAAAGAATTGTGCCTTGTACCAACTACCTGTGCAGGTACAGTAACAGATTATTCAATGAACCAGAAACAACCACAGGGACAAAAGAGTCCTCATGATGAAGTATGGTATTCAACTCCTGATCAGAGCACAGAAAGAAAGAGCAGTGAGCAAAGGGTTAATCAAACACATGAAGAACAAAAAGCAAGCAGAAATCATGGTAATAGGGAGAAGGACCTAAAACCTGAACTGAAGTTAAAAGAGGAAAACTGTGACATAACTTGTGGTGGTAGCAACAGGGAAAGAAAACAGAAAGAAGAAAGGTCCTCATCTCTTGGTGGTGCTAAAAACTTTTTTCTTGGAAAGGCCGAAGAATACACAGTGCGTGAACAATATTTCAGTTTGAGTAATTTTCATGTAAGGAACTAGTTTCAAATTTATACCTATATTCATTCCACATTTGTGTTAATAGATCCTATTCTTCTTTAAATCTATTTTATCAACTGTTATTCTCAGTAGAATTATTAAATTGTATCCAGGTGTTCTTGAAATCTGCAAATTTAAACACTTTGAATCAAGATATCACACTTTAACAAAGAGGTTCTACCAGAATTCATGCTTCTTCACCAAATTAAAAAGAGAAAACAGTTTTATACCTCTTTAAAATTTCAATCAATCATCACTCCTAGTTGCATAAACTCGTAAACATAAATAAAAACTATTTGATCTATGAATTATGCTGAAACTTCTTTTTCTCCAAAATCTAAATTTGAACCTCTCTTAGATAAACTGAATTAGGTCGTGAAAATCATATGCAAAATAGTTTATCAAAAGTTATATTAGATTAAGTATATAAACAAAATATATATACATAATTTAATTTATAACTTTCTTTGTTAGCTAATAAAAAAGTAGGAAATATGTATCTTTTTATTATTAAATTATTAATAATATTTTTTTTTTATAAAAAAAGTTTAACCCAGCATGTATAATATGATATACATGTAACTAGATCAAAATGAAACAATAAAGAGTAAGATGCTTATGAACTTGATAAAAATGAAAATAAGATATAAATTTTATAACTTTTAAATAACAAAAAGTAGTGAAAACGGTCAGCATGTGTTTGGATTAGACGATCAATTTATAAAAATAAAAATGAATGATTTTGAGAGAAAAAAACACAAAGTGAAATTCTTGTACATATGTTATTGGATTAAATATGTTTTTGGTAATTTTAAGTTAATTTTGAAATTAGTCTATTTCGAAACTTCAGACAAATTTAATCCTTTCTCTTTTGAAATACATAAATTTAGTTCTTTTAATCAAATTTTGTTAAGTTTATTTGATATTTCAAGCGCGTCTTATTATTGTATTTGATTTAGCATTAAAGCAAAAATGTGTCAAACAGTAAAAATAACTCAAATTCCACATATTTCAAGATATAAAGGACTAAATTGGTCTAAAGTTTTGAAATAGATTAATTCCAGAATTTACTGAAAATTAAAATATCAAAAACATATTTAACCCTATATTATTTTATCATTTATTAATATTTTTTTTCTTTTTTTTTAAAAAAGTGGATTGTAAAATGGTTAATTAGTTAAAACATAATTTATCTTATATAATTGTAAGCGTCAATTGGAATGTGAAGGTTGTTTATGTGAGATCATAGAAGCCTTCCAAAAAAAGCCTTGGTTTTCTGTTTGTAAAACTTCTACTTAAATAAAAATTGTATAGGTAATAATAATAATAAAATTATAGTTTAAATAATAATAAAATTATACTTTAAATATAATAAAATTGCCACAGCAGTGTCACAGTATTAATTCTTACAGTGTCAAATAACCTTAGGACTAATATATTCGTTCCGCCAATATTATTAGCGAAATTTGAAACAAATATTGACATTAGAGGTTTTGGTGGATGGAGTAAAAAAGCAGAGTGAGTAGATTCTAAAAGTTTGGTGTAGCTGAGGTAAACCTAGTTAGTGTTAATTTTGTTTACTCAGAGAAGGTGAAACCTCCACTAAACCCAGAACTAGGAAATTGAGGTTTTTCATGTTACGGGGAGTTTCACACAGACATATACACAAACACTTGGAGGTACCCTGAGAGAAGGGGAAGAAGAAGAAGAAGAATTCAACCCCATTGATCCATGACCATTATGCTACCAATCAAACATGTGACCAAACACCGTCTCAGATCCAAATCGTTGGTCTCCTCCATTATCAACCCTTGCTCATCCCATGCTGCATGCGCTTCTCTCGCAGCATCACCTTCTCCATCAACGCCTTCAACTTCAAATTCAGTTCTGGTCACGAAAAAAGACGTGGCGTCCTCCTTCAAGACGTGGTTCGCGACGCGAAAGTTCCAGCTGGACCCCCTCGTCAACCGCATCTACCAACTCCTCACCACCTCCGCCGCCGACGACGACTTATCCGCCGCACTCTCCGCGCTCTCCCTCCCGCTCTCCGAGTGCCTCGTCCTCCGCGTCCTCCGTTACACCGCCACGCACCGCGACATCCTCTCCTGCCTCAAGTTCTTCGACTGGGCCGGCCGCCAACCGAACTTCCACCACACGCGCATCACCTTCGTCGCCATCTTCCACATCCTCGTGCGTGCCAACCACAAACCCATCGTCCTCGACTTCCTCGACGCCTTCCGCCGCCGCTCGTTCCTCCACAACGTCCGTTTCCATGACATTCTTGTCGTGGGCTATGCTATCGCCGGGAAGCCCCAAAACGCGCTCCACGCGTACGCCAAAATGCGCTTCATCGGCTTGGACCTCGACTCCTTTGCTTATCACGTCCTTTTAGGCTCCCTCGTTGAGAAAAACTACCTCAACGCTTTTGACATCATTTTGAGGCAAATTCGCGCCAGGGGTTTCGAGAATCACGCTACCAATATCGTTGTTCTTAAGCATTTGTGCAAACAGAGAAGGTTGGAGGAGGCTGAGGGTTTTCTCAACGATTTGATGTGTCGTGGGGAGGGGTTAAAAGGGCCTGAAGTGAGTTTTTTGGTTGGTGCTCTGTGTGAGAGTTTTAGGTTTGAGCGTGCGGTTGAGTTGGTTAAGCAATTTGGGAGCTCGGGGTTGGTTCCATTGGATCATGCTTATGGGGCTTGGGTAAAGGGTCTTGTTCAAGGTGGTAGGGTGGATGAAGCATTGGAGTTTTTCTCTCAGAAGAAGGATTCTGAAGGGTATTGTATGTCCACTTTTAGGTATAATATTTTGATTTATAGGCTTTTGCGGGAGAATCGGCTTCATCAGGTACATGATTTGTTGATGGATATGAATGAAAGTTGCATTCCCCCTGATGCGGTTACCATGAATGCTGTTTTGTGCTTTTTTTGCAAAGTGGGGATGGCTGATGTTGCGCGGGAGTTGTACAATTCGCGGTCTGAGTTTGGTCTGTCTCTCAATCACTTGGCATGCAAGTATTTGATACTTACTTTGTGTTGGGATGGAGGTGTTGTGGAGGCGTACAACGTTCTCAGAAGCTTGGTTGACAAGAGTTATTTTCCTGATGCGCAGACACTTCGCACGCTTGGGAGTGCATTGTGTAGGGAGTGCAAGATTGATGAGATGAAAGAGTTGATGAATCTTTCTGTCGGGCGGAATATCGTGCCTCCTGCTTCAATGTATGATCAGTTCATATCTGCTCTGTGCCAGGCTGGGAGAGTGGAAGATGGTTATTTGGTACATGGGGAACTTAAGACTGTTGCTGCCAGGGCTTCGTATGTTAAGATGATTAAGGGTTTTGTTAAGTTGGGTAGGGGAGATATTGCTGCTCGGCTTCTTGTTGAAATGAAAATGAAGGGTCATAAGCTGAACTATCCATTGTGTACAGCTGTAATTTGCTGCTTACTTAACATGGATAATTCAAGAGGGCGCTTTTTCAATTTACTGGAGATGCTCACTCGTTGCGAACTTCCTCGTCACGCTTATAACTTTTTCATCGAAGGAGCTGGACGTGCCCTGAAGCCTGACTTGTGTAGGGAAGTATTTGAATTGATGCAAAGAAATGGTGTTGAACCCAACTTGCTCTCTCGTGTTTTTGTGTTGCGAGGTTATTTGCTCAGTGGGAGACTTTCTGATGCTCTGAGTTTTTTTAATGTTGTCCGGAGCCAGGGTTTGGCACGCAAGACGTTGTATACTACCTTGGTTGTTGGTCTTTGCAAGTCCAATAGGATAGACATGTCACTTGGATTCTTTTTGAGCATGCTCAGAGTTGGATTGAATCCAAGTCTTGAATGCTATGAGCTTCTTGTGCAGAAGCTTTGCTCATTGCAAAGATATCAGGAAGCAATACGTATTGTTAAAGCATATGAGGAAATGGGACGCCCAATTAGTTCTTTTATCGGCAATGTACTTCTTCAACATTCTTTGATTTCACCAAAACTCTACGATACATGCGTTTATTTAAGAGGAGTGGAAGAGGAGGGATTTTCTGGTAATTCAACACTTAACTTGGTGATTGGTGCATTTTCTGGTTGTCTCAGAGTGACCCATTATATTTCGGACTTGGAACGATTAATAGAGACATGCTTTCCGCCTGATATTTTCACCTACAATCTGTTGCTTAAAGAATTATCCAAGAGTGATATGGACAAAGCTCGTTTGTTGTTCGCTCGGATATGTCAAAAGGGTTATGAACCTAATGGTTGGACGTATGATATCATGGTACGTGGTTTCTTAAATCATGGAAGGAAAGACGAGGCTAAGCGATGGAGCGAAGAAATGTTCCGAACAGGACTTTCTTGATTTGAGGATAGAATCTAATAGAATATTCATTTAAGGACAATTGGTCTGTGTTCAATCAATGTGTTGAAGATGTAACATGGTTTACCCAATTTTGGTAAGGATATTATGATTTTTAACCATTTATTGGAAAATGGGCTACATTAATTTTAGTTTTTCTGTTAAATTGTTATTCTTAAACAATCCTTGTACCTTTTATTCTCCTCCCCCTTTTTTCTTGTGGAAGCATTGGAAAATAAATTATGTTTCCACCTTGTATTATTTATCACACTGGATTGACATTAGCTATGATATTTGACATAGCTTTTATACATCACCTTATTCTCCATGCTGTATTGTTGAAAAAGAACTTGTCCTTAATTTGAAGGTATTGATTGACAATGTTACAAATGATAAACTGGTCACATGAATAAGGGTACTAAGGATGGAGTGGAACAATGCCTTCGGTCCTGCACCAGTCGCCAAAGCGAAACGGTTTCTCTTCAGCAGATTTGTGTTCTGCATCATGAATTGCCAATGATATATGTTTTCTTGGTGTGAATTAGAGGTAGGGTAAGGATTATTTGTCTGTCACTGCAAATTGGGGTTGTGTATGATACATTTTTATTAGCATTGTCTCAAATATAGAAATATTAAACAGTGTTTAATTGAATTTTGTTTCCCCGATGCTCGGTCAGATAAACTAAACTAATCCAAGGTGTGCTTGTCCATTGGTTTGTTTTCCGGTGGCCTTCTAAGTTAAAAGTCGTATTTGCACCTCATCATCTGAAATAGGCCAATGAGATTCAATGATTAAGTGGATTTCTTAAGCATGTGTATATCCTAAGAATGCTGCTGATCAATCTGGTGATAACAGTGGTATCAATCTGAATGCCTTTCTTGAGAAGTAATATAGTTCAATGTCTATGTCATAAGAATCTGCCTCAATCAATTAAAATTTATGTTGAATGGTTATTGTGGAACATGTTCACTGTGCCTTAAACAATTGTAAGTTGAATCAAAATGTTCTTAATTGAGTAATTTATATAATCAGAGTTTGGCAGGTTTTAGTTTTACTGTATTAGACTCATAACCAGCAATTCTGTTTTACTTTATAATATTTCTATTCCTGATCCGATACTTTTTTTTGGTTATAACACATTTCTCTTTTTGATAATTCAACAATTCGTACCGTGCTTTGTTTCATAGTGATGTTTTCGTCTTGCATATAAATATGACGTGTATTTTCCGTGAACAGTATCAAGATAGGAGACAAATAGCTTTGAAATATTAGTAGCTACTGTTCTTGAGCTTTAATTTCATTGGTGTTACTTTTCCTTAGGATCTGTAGTTACAAGAATCTTAGAATTTATTTGGTTAACACAAGCAGCCCAAAGGACAGCGTATTGATTCTCTGAATAATGCCTATCAAAATTTTGTTGCTGCTGCTGCCAACGTGTTAGAAGCCAAAGAAAATGCCGGTTCAGTTAAAACAACAGCAACAGACAACTGCTCTTGAGAACTTTAAACAGAAGTGGGTTTTCTTACATGTTATTTATTCTAATGGAAGTAAGTATTTATTCTAACCTTTTCTTACATGTTATTGGCTGCTTTTCTAAATTCCAAAATCTATGAGCATGGACACGTTGTGTTGGCTGGACACGTTGTGGAGGTTTCAACTTCCAAAACTGGCAAGCATGGACACTGAAAGTGTCACTTTGTTAGAATTGACATCTTCACTGGCAAAAAGCTTGAGGATATTGTGCCATCTTCCCATAACTGTGATGTATGCATGAGTGTCTTTTGGATTTGGGTTTTACCTTTTTAATTAGAACACTAATATGTTTATTATGGTTTGATTTATGTGTTTTTGTGGTTACAACAGGTTCCTCATGTCAATCGTACTGATTACCAGCGCATTGATATATCAGATGATGGATTTGTAAGATTTCAATTACACTTATCTGTTACTCCTTCCCCTTTTCTATTGATACCCCAACGTGATTTTTGATGTGATGTAAATAAAGTTGTTTTGGTAGGTCAAATGGTTATTTGATTTTCTTTGATTGCAT
>Ga0099823_1008562_pt1 | contig 10409 bp, 1 predicted proteins | sample CowpearedBW_FD_76831 | JGI IMG/M metagenome (GOLD analysis project Ga0099823, IMG submission 76831) | Root nodule microbial communities of legume samples collected from California, USA - Cow pea red BW | ecosystem: Host-associated > Plants > Roots > Nodule | place: USA: California | collected...
ACATACAAATCATGTTTCACCAACCAAGAGTGTACTTGTCATGCATACCAAACTCATGCCAACACTTATAACCAACCTTCATTCATATTCCATGCCAAAATCATACAAAACTCATCATATTCATCCCATGAACCATTCCATACATGCAACATCACTCAAAACATGCTTTAATACAGTAATCTAACTAAACATATGACATTCATCCAAGAGCAGAGAATTAAATAGGACAGAACGCATTCTGCCCAGCTCCTCGCTCAAGTAGAAAGGTCTCGCTCAGGCGAGAAGGTCTCTCGTTCAGGCGAGCTCCTTTCGCCTAGGCGAGAGCTCGACAAACAGGAACATTGGCTCTCTGCACTTTCTCGCTTAGGAGAGCCCTCCTCGCTTGAGCGAGGCCACCCCTTGCTCAAAGGTGAGGTCCCTCGCCTGGGCCACAACTGCAGCGACATGCCTCAAACCTTCACGCGTTCTCGCTAAGGCTAGCCCCTCTCGCCTGAGTGAGGTAGTACCTCGCTCAAAACGAGAGCTCTCCGCCTGAGCCAAAGCTCGAGTGTGAACCTGGGCCTGTTTCTACAAGTCTCACCTTTACTTAATAAAATTTGATTGTCTTGAATCTAAAATAATAATCTCTAAATTAAAAGTACAGACGCTCATTTTTGTAATTATCTCATTAAAAGAGCATAAATTATAACTATATAATTGATTTTTGAAAAATAATTGGTGTAGTAGAAGTATGTAAATATTTTATTTTTAGTATAGTAAAAAAAATTACAATTCTAATACAAAAATCATAATTTCACACCTGAGGCTGTTATGAACGGAGAGGTTCATAATAAGTGTTCACGCATGTTGGACTACTAGTGAGGAGATTCGTAGGGTGAGATTATAAGTGGGGAGGTTTGTAGAGTTAGACTACGAGCGGATAAGTTCGTGGAAGCATGATAATCCCTAAGACCAAAGTTGGGTGAGTATCCTTCTATGGTTATGAGAATGGGGAGGAATGGTACAAATGAATATATGAAGAAGAAAATGGCTAAGATCCTTTGAGTGGGTGATTTTCTCTTTATTTATTATGTATGTATGATTGTTTATTTCAGCTCACCCTTCCTGTTTGGTTTGTGTTTGGCGAGGATCGTGTGACTTGTCACACGGGAGCATATGTGAATCCAAGTGAAGATGGTGATGCATAGCAGAGGAGCGAGGCCAGCAATGGGAATTTACTTTATGTCTTATTTACAAACGTTTTGTAATTTTCCTTTATTTGGCTTTTGAATTATGGATTGTAATAAAGCCTTTGAAGTGTATTTCTATTTCACGCGATATAAATTTTAAATTTTTTCCGCACTTGGGAACCTTATGCACTATTTGAATTCTATATTTTCTTAAAATTATTTTATCAAGTAATATCCACCTAGGGTATTACACACTAACTCCAACAACCAAAGATTTTTCGTCAAATAATATACCACTCACAACAAGCCAGTTAACATTCAATGAAACTAATTCAAAATCATCAAGCATATCAATATCAAAACAATTATAAAGATAAAAAATTTTCTTTAGATGGAGTAGAAAACTCCTAACTTCAAAACTACTCCTAGAACTCTAGCTCTCATATGTTGTTTTAATATGTTCTTAACTCTAATCAATTAAATGTGTAGAGTTCTCTTCAAGGATAACCATGGTCTCTCATTTTATGCAGGATAAGATCAAAAATCTAAAAAGAAAATAAAAAAGAAATTATAAAAGACTTATAAAAAAGTGATAAATTTTATAAAAATAAAACTCGATTATAAAATTTTTTATCTATAATTAGTATTTTAATTAATAAAATAATTGAGGGTCATTTTGAAAAACCAATACTATTATTTACTATTTATCTTTATTTTTAAAAGGTAAAACAAGAGAACTAGATAGAAATCTTTACTATTTATCTTTATTTTTAAGAGGTAAAACAAAAGAACTAAATAGATATTTGGTTTTTGTCATTCAACTACAATTATTAGTTATATATAAAAATCTTTTATAATGTATATCAATAATAATTTATAATTATTTTTATGTTAACTGTACATACACTTTAAACTCGTCACGTAAAGGAAATTTACTGTTAATTACTGTATTCTGGTTTACTTTATCATATAATTTTCTTAATAATTATAAATTAAGAATAAAAAAGTTATAAAGGCAGAAAAAGAAAGGAAGGATAATTCTCTCACATCCATCCCTATCCCACAACTTTATTCATAATTAATATTAATATAATACCTTTATATGATCAAATTTTAAATTTTAAATGATAAGGATGAGTTGAGTTATATCTTGTTCAAAAATTAGGTGCACAATTGCACGATATGATTATCTCTTTCCACCAGGTCACCTTCAAGCTTTAGGAATTATATGATGAATCACCGAACTTATCTTATGAAACTTAAAAGGTTGTATTAAATTTTATTTACGTTCCGTGTCAGAACACTCACAACTCACAACAAAAGTGACAAAATCCTATTCAATTATTTTTACTCGTATTGAATCACCCTCTCCAAACAAATACCTAACTTAGTTACATAGTTCCGTTACATTAATTATCGAATTTTAAATATTTTTCTTTTTTAGAGTTTGGAGTTTTATTATAATTTATTTTTATAAATTGTTTTGTAAAATTTATTACAAGTGACATCAATTATGTCACTAGAGATCAAAAGAACTAGGTCACAATCGAATTGTGATGTTTGGACTCTTATACTTAAAGTAAAAGAGTTATGTCTTGAATAATAATTATAGGGATTAACCTAATGATAAACGTTTGATCTCACCAAATTGAAAGAATAAAATATGTTTAAGTTGTCTTTAATTTTAATTTCTTAAAAAATAAGACTATTAAGTATATTACAATGTACATATTAAAATGCTTTTAATTTTTTAAGTAAAGTAATAAACTTTTAATTTGATTCTTTTACATAATTCTTTATTCTCTCTTCCGATTATTTTACTCATTCAATATTTGTTAAATGCATCGAGATCCCAATATACTTTCTTTCTCTTCATCATAGTATCAGTTACATTCTATGATGCACGGATACAATACGTGTATCGGATATGACATGTATCTGATATGTCAATACGTTTATTTTTTTAAATAATAGGATACGATACATGATGGATGATATATATGAATATTGAAAAGTGTATAATAATTATTAAAAACATAATAAATATATAATTGTTATTGTATGAATTCAAATTAAAACTATATGTACGAAAGTTGTCAACATAAAAATATAAATTATTGTCATCATAAAAGTACTACTACAAGAAAACTCTTAAAAGATGACCAATTTTAGTAATTAAAAATATGTTAGAGACCAATTCCCTACTTAGAGACTAATTATTTTGGTAGCCAAAACTTTTATGGCTAATGTTAATGACTAATTTAGAAACCAATTATTTTGGTAGTTAAAACTTTGGTAGCTAATGTTAGTGACCAATTTAGAAACTAATTTATAATAATAACTATTTTAATTATCAATTTAGAGACCAATTATAATTTCTTGAAACTATTGACAATAATTTTAGTTTTTAAATTAGTACAAAAATTGTTTACTATATAATGACTAATTATTTTGTGTAACTAAAACTTGTCATATTCAAAGATTTGTTTGTAGTGTACTACGACTTCATAAATACATACTTCATCAATAAGTATCAATAAAGTATCATATACTATCGGTATCAGACAGACACGGATACAAGACCCAAGGTTCATCGTAGGTTACATTTATTTTTCTTATACACGGTTTTCTTTAAATGATATATGGTATTCATGAAACGTAATTCAAATTAAATACTTTATAAGATACATTGGTCTTATTTGTTTTTTTTTTCTTTTTTTTGTTACGTGGAAAAGTATAATCATCAATTTTGAATTCTCATCCGTTGAACTTGTTTCTTTAAGTAACAAACAAAACAAAAACTTATCTGTTGTTTTCTTCTCAATTCCGTTTCATTAAATAACTATTTTTTAATTACATAATTTTCTATTCTCTCTTTTAATATTCAACTCATTTGATATCTATCAAGTGTATTAAAATCTTTGAAGTATTTCTCTTTTCAACATTTTTCAAAATAAAAATAATAAATACTGTAATTATTATGAAATTTCATTTATTTATAACTATTAATATCATATATTTTACTGCAATTTTTTATAAAAAATTATTTAGTTAATATTTTGAAAGAATGTAAAAGTGAATATATATAAATATATCCGGTACCTGTACCTAGAAGTCCTACGGAACAATATTTGAATATTTAATCTGCATGTGCTTATTATATATCGTAAATATTTTTATAATGAAACGTGTATTTTTTGTTTAGGGATACGATAACGATAAGCTTAGTTTTAGTGCAGAGAATACGTTATTAAGTAACCTTTTTGTCCTTGTTCATATTGGAACCAATTTACGTGGATTTCAACTAATTCAACCTTTTGGTCCAAAGAAAGAAATATTAATATTTCCTTTTCCATCTAATCTACGACATGCTATGTACATCCAAACTAACAAATCTCTACATATTCTAAGTTATTGAGAAAGATTAAACAAGGATAAATAAGAAAATCAAGAGTATATTAGAAAACTTATTCTATTGATGAACAAAATGTATTATAATCGCAAAAATATGTCCATAAGTTAAAATTATTGATGATCAAAAAGTTGTAGATAAAATGTTTATTAATAAATTTATTTATTCACGAAATTTTAAAAATTTATGATTTTAGTGATAAATTTTTAAAATATTAAATTATCGATGAATTTAAAAGAAATTATTATTGACGAATTTTTAAAAAATTTAATTATTAATTAACTTACTAACATATTTTACTACAAGATGATTAAAGAGTAAAGCATAAAATTTAATGTCTATTTTACTTACAATAATAAATATTCTAAATTATCAACCAATTCGTTATAAATAACTTTTTTCATTGGCGATTAAAATTTTAAAATTCATCAGTAAAATTTATTGATAAATTTTGTTTTATTAATATTTTTTTTAATAAAATTTCATTCGTAGTTTAAAATAAAACTATAAATCAACGTTATAATTAGAATTATAGTGCTCTGATTTATATTTTTTTAAGGTTAAATATGTTTTAATTCTTAAATTTAGACACAAAATTAGAATTCGTCTTTATTCTAAATTTTGATATATTTTGGCCCTAAAACTTTAAAAATAAATGGATATAATCATTTTAACCCAACGACGTTAACTTTTCTTTACTTGTTAAACATTGTTCTATGTTGGCATTTGAGTTAGAATATGATAAATTGTGTAAACAACTCAAATGTCAGCCTTGAACACCATTTAACACCTAAAAAGAAGTTAGCGCAATTGGATTATAAAATGACTATACTCATTCATTTTTTAAGTTTGGAGACCAAAATATATCAAAGTTTGGAACAGAAACGGATTTTAATTTTTCAATTTAATGTTTTTTTTTACTTATGTTGTTGGTTGGATGCAGTTGTGATATGACTTAAATTTGAAGAATGTTGTTGGTATTTTAATAAATTCTTCCTCTTTTAATTATTTTTTAAAATTTATATTATTTAAATTCAAAATATTAAAAAGTTTAAATAATTTTCACTTAAACTAACTTATTAATGGTATCATTAGTATGTTCTTACCATAATTTTTCTGGATTGATCAGAGGTGGAAGGAGCCTGATGCCGACATGTATTTGAGCTCTTGATCACTGAAAAGGGGAAGTTCACTTGGAATGACTCTAACACTCAAGTCAGTATAAGATATTTGAATATACAATGTGTATTAGTTATATTACTCCATGTGATAGGGCGTATTTATAAGCTTACATGGCTTGTTAGTATGACAACAAATAATATAAGCTCAAGATATAACAACAGATTAACATATATAATAATTGGATTTTGTTTATTATAACTTGGACTGTGTTTATATTATCATAAATATCATCTTTCCCTAATTTTAGGGTTGTTAATATTTCATATAAATCTCATACTTGAATCTCATGCTTATTATACCGTTTTGAGTCTAACAATAATATGTTTTGGGTCGGGTATCTACATAAGCCCCTTGAGCTCAAAAGTTAATAACTTTTGCAGGTCGACCAAGTTATGAAATGAAAAATTTTGTTATTTTTAGCTCTTTGTTATTGGTTTTATATGCTACTTTTAGCTCTTGGACGATTTATATGTTGCTTTTAGCTCAAGGTCGGGTTATACTTGGGCACTTATATTGTCATGTTTTAAGACACTTAATTTATAGTTTTTTAGAGTAAGTCCATAATCAGACACTCATAAGGTACTTGTAGTGTTTTCTAAGTGGGTCCATGGTCGTACACTCATAAGATACTTGGAGTATTTTCCATGTAGGTCCATGATTGGACATTCATGCTCAGATTTACTGAGTAGTCACATATTTTGACGCACATGCTCAAATTTATCGAGTACTCACATATTCAGACACTAGACTCGAATTTACTAAGTAATCACATATTCATACATTGGGCATGAATTTATCGAGAAGTCGCAAGTTCGGACGCTGGGCTCAGATTTACCAAGTAGTCGTATATTCATACATTGGGCTCAAATTTACTGAGTAGTCGCATATTCAAACATTATTCATGAAACATAAAGTGTACGTGGTGTCTCCTTAAAACAATACGCACTTATTTGCATCAATACGCACTTATTTGCATCAATATACTACAAAACAATAAAGTAAAAGTTAAATGTTTGAAGTATTTATGATGCCACGGGCCTCATCCCATTTTATATCCAGCTCGGCAATGTGTTATTTATGGTATTTATGATTCCATGAGCCTCATCCCGTACTTCTCGTATAAAATCTACCTTAGCTGATTTCTTGTTTATATGTGCTGAGTTCCCAGATTTTTGTGGTTTGAACTTGTCCTTCAAACAATTACCAATGGAATAATCCAATTTTGACTTACAGAGTATAATTGTTGATCATCTATCTAATAATTGTCAAATTTTATTTCTCGTTTGAAAAAAAAATTTCTTATGTGGCTAACATTATCATGCTTCCTAATTTGAATTATGAGTACAAACTTTTAGTGCTTAGGCTGGGTCTTTAATTTTTGACCGAGAATCTAGATTGATCTCTTCCTAGTCCTCCCTATGTACTCTAGTCAAATGTATTGCTCATTGTCTTTGCTCATTATCTCTTCTCACTTCTCCGAGCTTAAGCTCGTTCTTTTACCCGTATGTTGTATTGTCGTGCAACTCTTTTTTTTGATACCTTTTTTCATATTCGAGACTCTTCTCGTATTTCATGTTTGAAGTTTAGATCAAGTAGTGATCCTCCTTGTTGTGTTCTTTGTCAAAGTGTTGTCTTGTCAAGCACTAGTAGCAGGTAATTCCCTTTTCCTCTTAAGATGAATTTGGTGAAGCTTTGGGCTTTTAATGAAGGATGGTGTAAGTTGACACTGGTACCACCCAAATCGCTAGCTATGCGGTGCATAATAGTTTTTGAGAGCAAAATATTGTTGAAGGTTAACTAAGTAGACTACTAGGAAAGAGAAGGGAGTCACAATAGACAAACTTAAGAACCTTGTCTTTCCTAACTAGAGTTTTTCTCAAACCCTTTTACAAATTTTCTCATAGAAATTCTCAAAAAGATTTCACATTCTTAACCATGACTTTGATACTTTGCTTGAGAATATCACTCGTACTTCGTAATTTTTCACCTGAGTTTTTTCTTGTACCTTGTGTATAAGGTTAATCTTTTATTGGTTTATCCGTGTTTTTAGGGCATTTAGTATTTTGTGGTTGTCATGATTGAGACCGATTTGTAAGTTATCATCATTGTGAACTTCATCAAAAACTTAATCTCCGAGTTGGTATGACAATAAATAAGATAAGCTCAAGATATAACAATATATTAACATATATAACAATATATTTAGGGTTAGGTTAATAGGTTTTTGAATTCAATTTTTAATTAAATCAATGCAAATAATTCCATCATGTGTCATATAACATGTAAATAATTTTGTATATGGACTAATTTTAAAATTCATTAAGAGTTTGAGGACGAAAAACATATATTTATACCAAAATAATATACGATGTCTAAAAGTAGTATGAATATAGAAAAAAAAAATATATATAAAAAGACAGAAAAATAAAATTCTCACTTATGCATTTTGTAAAAAGAAAAGGCATAACTTATTTTTATGCAAGGCTTAAATACATCATTGGTTCCAATTTTCGTAAATTTTATTCACTTTGGTCCTCATTTTTTTAAAATGTTCAAAAAAGTCCTAATTTTTGTAAATTGTAGTCAATTTGATCATTTTTAAATACGTCGTTTAAATTGTTAACAAAGGTGAACACCAACTGTTACGTATAACTTTGTGGTTTATTTTTCTAATTTTTTTAATCTTAAAAAAATTATCCACGTATCAAGTCAATATTATGACACGTGACAATTTCATTGCACATGTCAATCCAGAGTGTCACTTGTCAAGTTGGTATCATTGTCACATGTCAGTGTCTCAATGACTTATATTCAATTTAGTCCTAATTTTCATTATTTTTGTTTAATTTAGTCATAATTTTCATTATTTTTGTTCAATTCAGTTCCAATTTTGTCTCTCTCCAAATTGACCAAATTTAATTTTTATATAAATGTTACACTAAATTTTTTATTTTTATTAAAATTCACATTTATATTAAATATTTCTTTCATTATTTTTATATCAAACCCATCTATAATTTTGAAAGGAAATTATTAGATTTATGTTTGCTTTTTGCCACACATAAAAAAATAAGATTAAAGTTAGTTCAAAACTACAAGAAAAATTCTTCATTGTTTTTAAAATTAGAAGAAAAATTCTTCATTATTTTTTTAAATGATAAGGAAAATTATTAATTATTTCTAAAAATTAGAAGAAAAACTCTTCATTATTTTTAAAATTAGAATGAAAATTATTTATTATTTTTTAAATAATAAGAAAAATTCTTAATTATTTTTAAATTAGAAGGAAAGTTGTTCATTATTTTTAAAATTAGAAGGAAAGTTCTTCATTATTTTTAAAATTAGAAGAAAAATTCTTTATTATTTTTAAAGTTAGTAGGAAAATTTTTCTTTATTTTAAAACCAACTCTAAACCTAATTTTTAGGTCTAACTAACATCAAACATAAATCTAATAATTTCTTTCCAAGAATATAAGTATGTTTGGTTTAAAAATAATGAACGAAATATTTAATTAAATTTAAATTTTAATAAAAATAAAAACTTGTGTAACATTTATATAAAAATTAAATTTGGTAAATTTGGAGAGGGACAAAATTGAAACTGAATTGAACAAAAATAATGAAAATTATGACTAAGTTGAACAAAATTAATGAAAGTTGAGACTGAATTAAATATAAGTCACGAGACACTGATATGTGGTAATGATCATGACCTAACACTAGTTTGACATGTGAACAACTTTTTTAAAATTGAAAAATTAAAAATAATTAAAAAAATTAAGAAAACCACAAAATGACACATGACAATTATTGTTTATCTCATGTTAACAATTTAAACGACATCTAAAGAAACCAAATTAATCATAATTTACAAAAATTAAAACCTTAAAAAATTAAAATTAAAATAAACAAAATTTACAAAAATTAAAACCTATTTAAACTTTATAATTTGCTTTCTTTTTTAAATATCTCAAATAATGCCTCCGCTTTTGGATGGCAATGCCACACAATCTGTTTCTTTTTTTATTATTTAGTTGTAGCTGGTGACGTTTTTGGCATTTAGCGTTGTGTGATAGTTATTACTTGTGCATTATTGAACTGTGTACAAATTTAAGTTACTCACGTGTAACAAAAGAGCAATAATCTCGAAAAATAATTAAATTGAATTTAAAATTCAATCCATATGGTATAATTGTTTATGTTATCCTTTTGAATATTGAAATATTTAGAAAGTCTTTCACTCATCAAATTGTAAATTTCCTCTAATCAATTATTCTAGATAATGTGATCAATGTTCCAACTCAAATCAGAAGTTGTTTAGGAAATATTAAAATATTAAAAATTAATTCAACTTTTTAATTAATAATATATATGTTAGGACCAATCTTAATAGGAATGAAGTAGTCTTGGTTATCTCAACGTGGTTAGAGGATTCAAAACTTTCAATTTCAAAAAAAATATTTTGTAATAGTCAATGTTGGTGATTAAAAAATGTTTACTTTTTTTTTTTATCTTTCATTTATGAACAAAGGTGTGATGATGTAACAACACACGTGAGAGGAATAAAATTTCATTCACGTTACCTTCATTTACTTTAGGAAGATTAAACATTAAAATTATATTTAGTTTAAAAATATTATTTTAAT
>Ga0099823_1008570_pt1 | contig 10403 bp, 6 predicted proteins | sample CowpearedBW_FD_76831 | JGI IMG/M metagenome (GOLD analysis project Ga0099823, IMG submission 76831) | Root nodule microbial communities of legume samples collected from California, USA - Cow pea red BW | ecosystem: Host-associated > Plants > Roots > Nodule | place: USA: California | collected...
TAATATTAGTATATTTTGAAGTCGTTGAGAATCCAAATTCAAAGGCGTCTATTTTTTATTCACTGTTAACTATGACTGATTAGTTCTTCAGCTAACAAATCTCTTTCTACACCCATTTTAAATTGAAAAAAGAAAATTTCAAAATTACTCTTATGTGGACATTTTATTCTAGTGTTTTTATATTTTGAAATGTCTATTTTCGAATGCATGTTTTATATTTCAGAATCTTTGTTGCATGTTGTATTTATACAAATTAGAATACATTTAAGAATGATCATTTTAAAATATAAATATGTATGTAGTTCCAAAATGATTATTGAGGAATATAAACAATATGCACTGAATTTCGTAAGGGTTATTCTGAAATATTAAAGTAGTTTTGAATGATCATTCAAGAGCATAAACAATAAGCATTCAATTATGGAATGGTCATGTTGGAAAATGTATGTATTTTGGAATGACCGTTATGAAATTTAAAAGAAAAACATTGTGGGATAATGAGAAAATTGTGAAATGAACAATTTGAACTACAAAAAGTTACATTTTTGAATGATCATTCTAAAATGTAAACTATATATTTCAAAATAATAATTTTTGAATAAAAAAATATTACAAAGTATAAGAATAGTTCATTTCAAAATCAATGTTTTGGAATATAAATAATATATCCAATTTCAGAATTGTTATTTTGAATATAAAAAAGTGCATTTAGAATCACCACCATTAATGTTCTAAACATAGGGTGGATTAATGAATTTGTTAATGTATAGCAACTTTATATTATTTCAGAACTGAATTTTCAAAATATGTGCAAGTTACATTCTGATTTCGCTGGCAATCCAAAGCATCAATTCATATTTGTAAGACGAAAATTATTGGTGGTGTAGAAAGTTTTAATATGAAATATCAATACAGGAAAATTAAATGGCAAACTATTTTCATGATGCAACTTGAATGATTTAAGTGTGATAATTGTTAAACGAAACTTGAATTGTAATATGAGACTGAAGAACAAAATATCAAGAGAGAAAAAAAATGTAACAAATATTCTAACTCAATTTGAAAAGTATAAAAAAGAAATATGAAAATTGTTTTTAAACTACAAGTATAATGTTTTTTATACTAATACATAATTAGGCTCACCACATCTTATGAAAATATTTTGCTTTAAACTACTTTACTAAAATGCTTAGAGAAACCATTTCTTAAAGCATCAGATCCTCGTATAATAAATTATCCCAAAATATAATGTAGATGGAAGAGTGGTATGAAGATTATCTCTCATTTTTGAATTACGTGCGAATGGGTATTGCTCTCTTTCTAGTAAGTTATTCTAAAATGTACCTTACATCTTACAAAATATTTTTACGTCATCTTGTTAAAAGTAACTACTAGGATATCAGTCTTATATCATTAACAACAGAGACTAGAGACTTCTCAACAAGGTTACTAAATATTTAAGTTCATCATAAACTATTCACTGCACAATATAATCTATCACGAACCGTTCATCAAAAACCTAATATTACGTATTTTTCATAAAATTAATAATCATGTACTATATAATTAATACTAACAAATAATATAATTTATTGATTAATGTTAATCCACAATAATAACAAAATAGAGAATAATAATTTTATATAATAAAATTATATAAAATACAAATAAATAAATGAATATATATATATATATATATATATATATTCAATTTAAAAATAAAATATGAATTTTAAAAATAATTTGACATAAAAAAATATATTTAACTATTAAAGTATAAGAGCAATAATAAAAGAAAATTAACAAGTTAGAAACTAAAAATCAATTAAATTATTTTTACCTTGAAACGTCTAAAATGAACTATTTTAAAGCGTGTAATTAAAATTGTAAAAATCACATGATTTAAATCATGACTTGTTATAAAAGTTTTTCTCCATGATACATATGGTTTAATGAAGAGCTTTGTAATTCAAATTGTAGCTTTAATTGGATGAATCGAATCTAAATAGTAAGATTCGTCGCGTTTAATTCAAGAAGAGGAAATACAAATTACAATAGAAAAGAAGCTCATTAAAAAACGAGTTTAATAATAATAAAAAAGGCAACCAACAAAGATAGACAACAAAAGAGAAGATAAATAATAATAACAAATTATAATATATCACTAAGTTAAACACTTTAAATAATTAAAGCTATTAAATTATAAATAAACAATTAATATTAGTAAATTATAAAAATTACCACAATATATGTCCTCAAAATTTACCTTATGAATGCTTTTTATGTTGCTAAAACTTACTTAAAAACAACTAATTATGTCTTTACTATTTTTTCTTTAAACAAGTGAAGCTAAACAAAGTTTAATAAATTATTTTCTTTCCTCTTTGGTTAGGCATCAAAACTTATTGAGTGTAAGAATCCAAAGTTTCATTCATTTAGGGATTTAACTTATTGGTGGAGCTATATTTAACTGCTTGAAGACAAAAACCTTTAAATACAAATAAAAAATTATTGCAATATTAATTTCACGATAGAATCTGGCAACTATGCTTCCATCACTCACTTTTCACTTAAGAGTAGTACACCCTTCAATTCTTTTCATAAATCTCAATTAGTTAATCAATTAATTAACTAATCATATTATTCTCACCCTCACATGCAAACTTTAAGTTTTGTCTCTCTAATTTTAAATAGGGTAAACAAAAAATCCATTTTTTTTATCCAATCCATTTTTAGTATCGTTCAATCCATTTAAGATCAATTTTATTAAAAATTCAATCTATTTAAAATTCATTAAATTAGATTTGGATTTCAATCCGATCTATATTTTATATATTTTATGAATTGGATATCTAATATCTAAATATAGATTTTCAAATATGGATAATCTAAAACTTCAATCCAGATTTTAAATATAAATTTTTAATTGGGTTAACCTGAAGGTCAAGATGGACTAGCCCAAATTTGACCGTATTCGGCGGAGTCGGTCCTGTACAAAACTTTGTCGTACTTGGCCGAATTCAGTCAAGTCGGTCTCGACCGAAATTTGGCCCAGTCGACCCTAAACCAAATTTGACCGTATTTGGCTGAGTCGACCTCGACCCAAATTTGATTGCATTGGGGTGAGTCGTTCTTGGACGAAATTTGGCCGAGTCGGCCGCGACCAAGATTTGGTCGTATTCAGCCCAATCGGCTTCGCAAAAATTCGATCAAATTTAGTCCACTCGACCAGGAAGAAAATTTGGCAGAGTTGGCCCTAGCTCAAATTTGGCAAAATTCGGTCGAGTCAGCCCCTCGCGAAATTTGGCCCTTTTGGCTGAGCTGGTCACGGTTGAAATTTGACAATATTCAGCCGACTCACACTGACCGAAATTCAACCGACTCGGCCTTGGGCCAAATCTGGTCGTATTCGACTAAGTCGACCACGATTGAACTTCGGTCGTATTTAGCCATGTTGGTCTTGATCAAAATTAAGTCGAGTTGGCCCCAACCGAAATTTGGTCGAGTTGGCCTTGACTTAAATTTAGCCGTATTTGGTCGAGTTGTCCCAGACGAAATTTGGCCATATTCAGCCGAGTCGGTCCTGATCGACGAATTCGATCAAGTCAACTCCGACCAAAATTTGGCGGAGTAGCCTCTAGCCCAAATTTGCCATATTCAACCGAGTCGATTTTGGCCAAAATTTGGCCGTATTAGGCTAAGTCGGCTCCGACCGAAATTCGGCCTAATCCTTTCAAGTCGATCCTGATCGAAACTTTATCGAGTTGGCCTTGACCCAAATTTGTCATATTCGGCCATGTCGTCCCCAGCCAAAATTCAGTTGTATACGACCAAATTTTACCGAGTCGAGCTTGACAGAAATTTGGACATATTCGATCGAGTTTGTCGTAACCGAAATTCGTTTGATTTGGCCAAGTCGACCCTAGCCAAAATTTGGCCGAATTCGACCAACTCGGCCCGACCAAAATTCGGTCAAATTGGCAACAACCGAAAGTCAGCCGAGTCAGTTCCACGCTGAAATTCAGCCGAGTTGGCCCTAACCAAAATTCTGCTAAATTCGATCATGTTGACCCTAAGGATACAAGTTTTAGAAAATTCAATTTAAATTTCTTTTATAAAAAATGAACTATGGATTTTGAACTTAATCTAAATATTTGGATTTGGATTTAAAAAAAAAAATCAAACTAATTATACTAAAAATATGGATTTGAATTGAAAATTTGATCTAGTTATTTAGATCTAAAATGGATATGGATTGGATTATTAAAACTCCAATCCATGATAACCCCTACCTTTTTTTGCAATAAACGATACTTAAAGTAAAGTTTCATCATATAACATTTTATAATAAATTATATGGTTAAATATGTCTCAAAGAGAGACTAAATTGATTCAAAATTTAAAGAAAGACTAATTTTAATTTTGATTGAAAGTTAAGACACCAAAAACATATTTAATCTTAAATTATAATATAATATTTTTCTGTCATTTGCTGACTTTTTATATAATTTGGTTTAAAGATGAAATGTATTTTTTAAAAATAGTTTGAAACAAACAAACATAATTAATCCTACTTTTTTTATTCTTAACTATTTATATATTATTTCATTCGTATGTTTTGTTACAATAACAATTTTAATTTAGAGATAAAAATTTTAAATTTTTTAAAACAAATAACAATTCAATTAAATTAAATTAAATTAAAATTATCTGTCCAATTAAAAAACATATGTAACTTTAGATAAACAAATAAAAGCACCATTTTTTGATAAAAAATGTAATATATTTTAGAAAATCTTAAAATTATAATTACAGAATAATACATTTTAATATATAAAGCATAAAATTTATTTATATAATAAAGTCGCCATTATTTTATATTTATCAAGTCTATCAAATAATTCTATTAAATATTTTTTAATACAATAAATTGTTCTATTTATCCACTACCAAATAGTTTATCTTATAGATTTGCTTAACACCCAATTAATCATATGGAAAATTTGTGGCTGTGAATGGTTGTTTTTTTTTTACTTGACATGATTTTTTCCTTTATTAACTTCAGAATATATCAACATCATTGAATTATGAAGAAGTGGAATGTGGCCACTATCTAAGTTTTTGTATTTTATCAATCACTTTAATGAAAAAGTTGATCGTCTTCTTTCACACATGCTTTTCTAAAAAGTTAGAGAAAAACAATTATAGTCACCTCTCCAAATATACCCAAAATAATTGTCACTTTTCTTTTAATTTAAAGATAAATATTGTTTTGTAATTAAAATAATACTCACACTTTCTATAAACTTTAAATAACATTTTTCCTGTTTTTAATAAATATCATGTACCCTTTTATGTTTTAACAAGGTATTATTCATATTCTTTATTTTATTTATAATTTTTAAATAAAAACTTTAATTTTTAATTTTTATTTTTATTTTTTTCAATGTAATAATTTTAGATAAAGTAAAAAGAAAATTATATATGGGCAAATGTTTATTTAAAATTATATGTGTGTATATTACGTTTATTTAACTTTGTAAAGATAGTAAAGGAAAAGAATATGATTATACTTTTTATATTATATAGTTTGATATTGTAACTATGAAATTTTAGAAGATGACATTTTAGAAGTGACACCGGTTTAAAAATAATGAGACTCAAGATTAAAAGCTTTTAGTATAAATAGTTTTATTATAAACTAGTTTCATTATTTTAAAACACATTATCACTCTAGAAACCACTTTTTAAGAGTTCTTTCACTTCTCTCCCAGGGTCCTTATCTTATGTTCGCCTGATTGAAGATTTGAGACTGTATGAGTGATCCTCGCAGTGAGCTCTTCAATTTGGATAGATAAGTTTTTCCATTCATGTAAGTTAAGTTTCAACTATTTTTTTTTTGTCTTCATTTGTTTTCTGTTGCATGTGAGGTTTTAATCTTCTATAGAATGTTGTAATTAAGAAGTGGAATAATTTGTTAAGAGACAAAAATAAAGAGGGAGGGTGAATAGGTTCTTAATAAAAATTGTGCTTTTAAAATTTTTCCCTTATTAATATAAAAGTTCAATTATAATTCTTTCCTTTATTTTAATAAACACAATAAAATAAAGAGAGTAGGGAAGAGAAAATTGGACAAGGTATTTATACTGGTTCGGATCAAAAGACTCTACATCCAGTTGTTAATCTCTCAAACAGAGATTAACTCAATCACTTAAAATAAACCAAACTTACAATCAATGATAAGAGAGATTAGGGTTTAGAAAACACCTTCTTTGAATCTCACAAAGGATGAAGACACCTCTCTTGAATCACACAAGAGATGAAGAAACACCTTCCTTGAATCACACAAGGAATTGACATCTCTTTGAATCACACAAAGGATGACCAACTTCTCCTACCAATAGCAGCAACACTCAATAACTCAAGATTCCACTTGATGAAAGTTATCACTCTACCCACACTAGGTTTTTCAAAGCCTTCCCACAAAGAGTTCTCAAGTACTCAGACTTCTCTAACTTTTGTATATTCAAATGAAAGTCTACCATTTTATTTATAGAAGCCTATTTAGAAATTAGGTTAAGAATATGAAAAGTTAAGTCACAACTGCCATAGATAATCGATTATCATAAGTGATAATCGATTATCACATAAACTTTATAAAAACATTTTTCTCGCTGTGATAATCTATTACCAGCAAAGATAATCTATTATCAGCAGACGATAATCGATTATCACAGAGGCTTTATCAAAAACCAGTTTTAACTGAGATAATTGATTATCTCTAAGAATAATCGATTATCACGGACACCACTTTTCCAACGTCGGGCGCCACCCTTTCTTTCTAGTTTGCGTCCTCTTAGTAAAATGAATATTCCTGCTTCATTAACCGTTTGATCAAGCTGAAATTTTGACAGTTCATCTTAGACACGTGATTCTTCACTTTGACTAGTGGGATCTTTACTTTGAAGTTTGTGGTAAGAGAAATGGTTTTCATCGTTTTGATGTACTTTTTGCATAATGTCATTTGTCTTGTTTTGCCTATTTTTCATGTTTAGTTGTTTTTGAATGTTTTGTGATTGATTCTAAGCATGTTTATGATGAAAACTATTATTAATTGAAAATATAATATGGTTATGTGTATGTATGATGTTTATTATTATTAATTGAAATGACGATGTGGTTGTGTACATTATATGATGATGGTTAAGGAATTTCAAGGATAAATTCTTCGTGGTGGTGGCTTAGGGTATGCTTTGACATAGGGTAGGCTGTAAGGAGGTTTCCTGATACTCTAATAATCATTCATGCTCAAATAGAGTAGAATGGATTATGTGGTGAGAGTGGTAAAAGGTCTTAGTCATTGGATCATTTTGATTCTATGAGCGAAGGGGACCTACCAAGTGAGTAGTAGGGTGATAACCCCTTTGTTATGGCCTCTGCAGGGCATAAATACTACTACAAGTGCATGATGTGTCTTGAATTTTGTTAGTTTTCATTAGTTAAAGTGTTTTTTTTTTCATTCTAGAATAGTTTATTTGAGCATATTAGGTTAGATTCCTCACTTAAGACCATTTTCGCATTTTTCATAAAATTAGTGTTTGTAAAGTGTTTTTTTAAACATCATTTGAGTGTGGTTGCATCAATTTTTGAATCCTAGGGTCTTAGGTTAGTCAAACCTAGTGTTAAGAGTCAAATTTTGCATATTTAGCCTTTAAACCATGACATAATTGACTTTAGAGTTGAGTTTTTGAAATTCTTCCAATTTGAGTGATTTAACATTGTGGAATCATTATAAATGCCTAATGACACTTGTTGGAAGTGGTCAAACACCAAAAACCGAGGTTTAGGGTCAAATGAGCAAAATTCTTAGTTTTCACGTTTTTTGTCATTTTAGCTTAGTTGTTCAAGTAGTGTCTAGGTAGAGCTAACCTTCCACTTGAGTTTTTGATCAATTTTTAGGTTATCTATCATTGGGCAATGTTTTATTGAAGATTTGAAGGCCTAAAAGTTCACATAGCACAAGGTTGAGTTGGTGGCAAAGCATGCAATATGCGAAAGTTGCATGGTTGACCTTAAAATTGACTTTTGCCATTTGGACCCCAAATCAAGAGCCAATCATTTGGAGCAATTTAGGACACTAAATATGAATTTTTTAGGCCTTGGGATTTCCAAAAATCTGAGAAGATGTTGCACTTTGAAGTTTGGGCTTATTTGGTGATAGGTGACGGAGTGTAGAGGAGGTTTTAGGGTAGATTTGGTGAGGTGGCATGGGGGATGACCCAACAGCCTCCTAGGGATTATTTTGCATATTTCTTGGACCATTGGATACCATATTTACACACCACCATACCACCTCATTGGAGAGACACGAAATTCACCCTTCCAACACCTATTTTTCACTCCATTTTTGCCTTTGGAAGCTTGGATAGCTCAAGCCTTGGTGAGAGGAAGGTTGGGGCAATTCCTTGCACTCATTTTTTTGGTATTGTAATCTAGATTTTAGCGTCAATGAATGAAAATTAAAGTATTGTTCGTTTGGTCTATGGTTTTATAATGTTCATCATCATTTTCCATTAAACCACTACCTTACCGAATCTAGGTTTTGGAATCAGGCCTATGAATTGGTGTGTGCAAAAGTCCTTTATACATCATTGTTTTGGAGAAAACAAGATGAATGGGTTAGATTAGAGACCAATGGTAGTAGCCAAGCTCATTTCACTCATATTTCTCAATTTCATTACACTTTTGCTACAATTTCAAGTTTCTTCTCATTACACCACTTCACACACGTCACTTTTAAGTTCCTTTAACTATTTGCAACTTTAATTTGAGTTTCCATCATCAAATCACCAAAACCCCAATTTTGTACCATTTTCACGTTCACACACACACCACTAGTTACTATTCCATTAAATTCTCACTTGTTTCTTAATCATTTTGAGTTTCGTAAATTCGTGCACACTCCTAGAATGATTTCTAAGCTATTTAAAACCCTACACACCTAATTCCCTCACCATTTCATCAATTTGCATTTTTCTGCATAACTTTGTATTGTCCAAGCGCCCATGTTACTATTCCATTTGAATATAGCATCGTTTACGTGTTCTATTCCAACTTGTGGTTTCATTTAGCTCCTTTTTATGTTCCTCAAACTTTTAGCATCAATAATTTTACAATTCCCTCCACAAATCATCAAGTTTGATTCGCTCTTCACTTCCCGTTTTTCGTTGCTGCATAATTTTGTGGTTTTTTTTAACATTAAACATGTTTTGAGTATTTAGGATTAGTTAATTCATCATTCTCTACCATTTAGTGCATTACATGTCATGCATGCATGCATAGTTCATAGCAATTCTTTGCATTTGATGATTTTGAGTTTTCTATTGTTTAGTGTTGATTTTTAATAAATCACCCCACCACAATTCAAGTACAAACATTGCATTTGACTTTAGTCATGTCCACGACTTGATTCCCAAGGTTCTCCCTATATTGTAATTTTAAGGGGAAATTGGATTTGACCGAGTCTTTTAGGCGACAAAAAGGCTCTATCAGTGCACACCTTGAGTGATCTCCTATGTCAAGGTCATGTATCCAGATAATTGAGTCTAGAAGAGTTTAATGGCATGTAGGATTTTGTGTAATTATTTTATATATATATATATATATATATATATATTGTGATAATAAAATCAACATAGTGTGTTGTGAATATAAATACATGTGTACCTCCCTTCAGCTAGCTTAAACTTGCACTTTTTGGTTGTTGTGTTTTGTTTCTTCTAGGGATGTCAAAAATATCCGTACCCACGGGTATCCGCGGATAAAACCCGCAATGGGTAGGAAACAGATATTAAAAATGGATACCCGCTACCTGCGGGTACGGGTATTTTTGATACCTGCATGTTAACGGGGTGGGTACGGGTATCATAGTATCCGTACCCGTGGATATCCGTACTCGCTAAACTTTAATTCACAAAAATACCCTTATATATTATTAAAAAACATTTTGATCTAATATTTTCTAAGTTGTACATCTTATCTTCTTCTGTCTTCATTCTTACAGCTTTAAGTATTGGTACATTGTCTTCTTCCAAGTACACCCCTTGACATTCTTCTCTTTCCCTTCTTTGAAATTGGGCATATACGTCAAACCCTATATAGACAATGACGTTTATGGTATGCTTGCTGTCAAATGATGGAATAAAAATAAGAATACTTGGTGTGTGACAGTTGGGGTTTATTATTTGATTATTTTTCAGGACAATCGGAGAAAGTGAACTTGTTGATCAAAACACTAATTAAAGAATTTTCATTGTGTTGAACGTCATTTTATATTTATTTTTATAATTATTTGGACTTGTATGGACTTGAGTTTGTTTGAACTTTATTTAAAATTTATGACA
>Ga0099823_1008571_pt1 | contig 10402 bp, 3 predicted proteins | sample CowpearedBW_FD_76831 | JGI IMG/M metagenome (GOLD analysis project Ga0099823, IMG submission 76831) | Root nodule microbial communities of legume samples collected from California, USA - Cow pea red BW | ecosystem: Host-associated > Plants > Roots > Nodule | place: USA: California | collected...
CGTTAATGATTTAAACGGTGTTAGCAAAAAAGGACCCAATTGAACAAAATTGACGAAAATTGGGACCTATTTGAACACAAAACCAAAATTAGGACTTATTTGAAAAAACTTGACGAAAATTGGAACCAAAAAGGTATTTTAACATAATAAAAAGTAAAAAATAACTAACGTGAAAATGTTTTCTATATTAATATATAATTTAATATTATTTTATTAATAATTAGAACACATGTAATATTTTCTTTATCTTATTGTAATTGCAATAATAGCAATATGTTTCATGGAAACGTTAATGTATGGTTTGTTTTATGGTTGGAATTTCGAATATTATCAACAAATTCAATTTTAATAAAAAAAATAAAGATATAGAATGATGTGTTGATGATGAAAGACAATAAGATGACATATGTACAAATATGATCGAATAACATTATCAAGGTGAAAAATGATTAGATAAATATTAAGACTTTAAATTCTTACAAGTAACAAGACGAGCTCAAATGTTCTTAAAAAAAACAAAGTTATAGGTCATTCACAATGTAAAAATAAAGAAGAAGATAAATTAAATGTACTAATAAAAATACTTCATATCAATTAAACTAGAACCGTCCTGGTAACACAATTTTTACATGAGTTGATATATTAATTGTTATAAAAATTATGTTACTACATGAAACTAAGTCAACCAACTTAAAATATTTTTCCTAAATTAAAAAAAAAATGTCACAACACTTTGCAATGATAAATTCTTAAACAACCAACATATTAATAATGACATAAATTATCTATTTTGTGCAAATGTAAGTTGTATTTATATATAAATAAATTAGCCCTCAAATTTTTTTTTCTAAACTACCATTATTCATATATCCATAGAAGTATCCATTTGGGAAATTAATGATAAGGTCATTTACATTTTCTTTAATTTCCTTTCTATCAAAAAAATAAAGGAAGAAGAATACGACATTAAAGGAGAAAAAGATAAAGAAAAAGAAAGAAATGCATGGAGTCAAGTGGAAAAAAAAAAACAAAGCAAGCTGACGGATAAACAAGGTAATATGCCAAATGGTCTTTAAAAAAAGAAAAAAGAAAGGTTATATATTTATATATTGTTGTTATTTTAAGGTGGAGACAATTAGAAAAAAGTGGAGTCAAAGTTGGGTTTAGGAAAAATATGTTTTTAAAAAATTGAGTTAATAGCAGATTTTATCATTTTTTATTTATTTATTTTAGTACTTGATTGATTAGGCGAACCAAAGTCCAAGTTTTTTGTATGTAAAAAGGTGAGTCTTGAAAAAATTTAGAGAAATTAGGAGCTTATACGATCGTTTTGAATCGTGACCGTCTGATTGGGTGGATAGAGGAAGTTGGTGTGGGGGTGAAGACAGGTGATTGCGCCGGCAAGTGTTAGCTGCGTAAGGTGTAATGCACTTATACTGTCTCCTTCTCATTGTCGTTTTGAATCTATGCATAAGCTCGGTGGACCCCACGCTGATGAGGCTTATATTATGCCAGCCAATCATAACAATCATTTTCTTTTTCTCTTACAAAATAAGGCAAATTCTGTCCATAACTATAATTTTTCTATTGCATTTTTGTGAATATAAAAAATTCTGTTTTAATTTTTTATTATATAATTTAAAATTTAAAAGTAACTTATAGCCTCTGTTCTTTGAAAAAAAACCTTTAAATTAAATATGATTTATGGATTATATAATTTAAAGTTCAAAATATCTTTTAGACTATATAAATAAGATTATATTTCTTAATCTTTCTATAGTTTTTATAAACTATTTTTTTTTTTAAATAGGGTTATTAACCTTAAGTCATTCAGTGGGTGATTGTTTAGTAGAATGAAATGGTTATGGTCTTTTATTTTGAGAATAATTACTCACTCAATGACTTAGGATTCATAACCATTTATTTTTTACTGAACAATCAAAGAATCTAAGATTTGCTTCGTTCACGGAACGTGGAGGTATCATCAATGGTGGGCCCTCACCTTTGTTTTTCCTCTACTTCCTTCAATTCTAATGAACATGGAGGTATTCTCAACTATGAAGTATTGTTACGGGCAAAGGATCGTGGTGACAGACCAATATCGTGACCTAAATTTTTCTTCCTTGAATTCCAAAATCACCCAAATTAAGATTTCAAAAATCTAATCGAAGAGAAATGAACCACACTCAAAGAAGGTGACAATGCTTCCAATTTGTAAACGAACACGATACCACGATCAAACAAGGCATAAATGCTTCTAAAACGAAAAGGAAGAGAAAAGTATAATTTTAAGTGTTTTTAATTTTTGGTTATGCCACAATGGAAATAATGGACTAGTCAATAGTTAACAAAATTAAATTTTAAATAGCCATGTTCACTTATGTCAAAAGTGAATTAAAAAACAGTGTTGAAATATTATTTTTGTTCATTTAACCACCTAAAATTAGGTTAAAGCATCTTTATGATATGCAAATTATTATATCTTTTCTATTTTTGCATAATTTCAAATCTACCAATTTACATATAAGAAAAAATAAATAAATCTTTCATCTCAAATTGAAATATTTCACAAAAGGTAAAAAGTTTTAAGAAAAATAAAAAAGGAATTTTACTTAGAAAAAAAAGTCGATTCTCATTCATGTTTGAATATAAAGTTTGGTGGAGGATAATGTTTCACTGATATGGTTGATTAAGTGGGGGATGAGTAATGTAAAACCCCCTCACAAGTTGGAAGGAGAAAAATGTATCCCAACTAGCTAGGAGCTCATAGAAAGAGTCACATCAATCTAGCTTGTGACTTTTTTTGAACTAAATGATAGTCTATGTCAAGATGTTTGGTATGTTCATGAAAGATTGAATTTGTTGTGATATGAAGAGTGCTTTGATTGTCATAATATAATATTGGTGGCCTAGAGCATTCCACTTGAAAGTCTTAGAATAGATAAACAATCCATTGTAATTCACAAGTAATTGCAAATAAAGCATGAAGATTTAGAGATTGTACTTTGCTTCTTGCTCTATCAGGAAATAAGATATTAACCAAGGAATAAGCATTGGCTTTAGATGGTTCTATAGGTTTCAATTCAACCTCCCCAATCTACACCACAATTACAAAAAAAAAATTGCAATGATGATGACCTTGGAAAAGATAGACCTCTGCCAAGGAAAGTATTTAAATATCTAAGGACTCTTTGGGCAACATGAAAGTGAGTATATGCTAGTATTTGCAATAAGTGACTAACTTGTGTGCCAAAAGTATTTTCAGACCTTGTAATGGTTAAATATAGTAAACGTCCAATTAGATGACAATAAGAAGGCACATCATTGTATTGCTTGCCTTCATCTTGATGTTATTTCATTGAAGGATATAAAGGAATGTAAGCTGGTTTTAAACTAAGAAAACTAGAATCCTTTAAGAGGTCAAGACAATATTTATATTGATAGACAAATATTCTGAATTGAGAATGAAATACTTAGAACCCTATGAAATATTTTAGCTAACCCAAGTCTTTGATCTTAAAGGATCATTCAAAATTTTCTTGAAATTGTTAAATTCTACAAGTGAATCCCTAGCTAGTATAATGTCATCAACATATACTAACAACATTGTAAAAGTGTGAGAATTGTTCTTAATAAAGAGTGAATTATTTGAGTATGTTGGACAAAATCCATAAGTCAATAACAAAGTTGTAAGCCTTTCATACCAACCTCTGTTTGCTTGTTTAAGCCCATAAAAACTTTTGGTGAGCTTGCACACTTACTTAGAATCAGAATTATGGACACCTTGAGGACGTCTTCTTCTAACTCTCCATGTAAGAAGGAGTTATTCACGTACCCTTTTATAGAATAAATAACAAGAAGATTTTTCACAACTGTAATCTTAGCAACAGGAGAAAAGGTATCTAAATAATCAAGCCCTTCAACTTATGTATATCCTTTTGCCACTAAGCATACTTTGTAACTCTCAATAATGTCATCATCACGTCTCTTGATTTTGAATACCCATTTATTTCTAATGGGTATTATACAAATAAACAAGTTAACCAAGACCCGTGTTTGTTATCCTCAAGAGCCCGTATTTTAGTTTGCATAACATCAATCCAATAAGGGAATTTGGAAGCCTCTTCCAAGATTTTGGGTTCAACCTTAAAGAGCAAAGAAAAAGTAAAAGAATGATGTGAATGATATAAATGAAAAAAGATAATCTAGACAATAAATGAGGTATACTTGAGGAAGATTGATTTGTTGCACAAGTGGAAGCTTCACAAATGTAATCAACCAAGTATGATGGTGGATGCCTAACCCTAGATAATTTTTTTTAGTTCACACTCTATTTGGGTAACATGTTTATTATGTAAAAAACTGGTGGTGAAAAAGAGAAAGGTTGATGAGGTGATGATTGATTTAACTCAACAAGTAGAGGAGTAGGATTATATGTGTGTGGTGAAGGTTGATGTGATATATCTGGTGTGTGTTTTGGTGTAGGTTCATTTTGGTGAATTTTTGGACTGATAAGGAAGAAGTAATTTATGGAAAATAACGTTTTGAGACACAAAAATGTCCTTAGAGTTAACATCCATAACAACATAAACCTTGGTAGTTGGTTTATATCTTAAGAAAATACATTTGTGGGAACTTCGGTCAAATTTACTTCTTTAGACTGATAAGGTTCTAGAAAAACATAAACACCTAAAAAATCTCAAAATTTTCAAATCTAGTTTACTTCCAAAAGATAGTTCATAAAGGGAATGATTTTGTAAAATTTTGCTTGGAATTCTATTTATAATGTATGCAACATGTGTAATTACATATCCCATATATTACTTAGGAAGACAAGCTTGATACAACAAAGATCTAGCCACGCTTAAAATGTGTTGGTGTTTTCTTTATACTTTTCCATTTTGTTCAAAACATTCAGCACAAAAGGTTTGATGTATAATTCCTTGTTTTACATAAAATCTGTTAATGTAAATTTTGGACCATCATTAGATCTTACCTTTTTAACTCTTTTTCCAAATTGTTTTTCTAACATATGAATAAGGTTTTTTCAAATGTGTACTTACTTAAAATTTGGATTTTATCAAAATAACCCACAAAAATATGCTATAGTCATGTACAACGGTAAGAAAGTACTTGTGACCATGAACAAAATTTATTTGATAAAGACCCCATACATCAAAATGTAACAGTTCACAAATTTCTAAGGCTCTATTATTACTAATCAAATATGATAATTTCTTTTGTTTTTCCAAGTGGCAAATGTCATAAACAACATCCTTATTTGTAAAAGTGTTAGGATTTGCCTTAGACATAGTTTCTAATATTTCATGTAAAATGTGTCTAAACCTAAAGTGCCATAAACTTGATTATGGATTGTTTTCTATTGTAAAATTGCTGACATGAGCCTCTACCATTTTCTTTTGATCTTAAGTTTTTAGAAAGTATAAACCTCCCACTTGTTTAGCCAAACCAATAATCTTTTTGGACTTCATATTCTGCAATTGAAAATTTTCAAACGAAAATCCTGCAAGACAATTAGAATTTTGACATAATTTAGACATAGAAATAAGATTAAAACTGAATTCTGGGAGAAATAACACATTTGTCAAAATGAAGGTAAGAGATAAAACTATAATACCACAAAGTTTGGCCAAAGTTTTATGTGCATTAGACAAAGTTACAATAATAGGCTTAATTTTCTGAAGGGTGTCAAATAATGTAAAGGAATGGCATATATGATCCATGGCTCCTAAATTTATTATCTAGGAGTTAGAACATTGACTTGAAAGACAAGATAAAAAGCATATTTTACCTGAAAAGGTATGAGACTATGTAGGCAAATTGTTGCGACTTGATTTGAAGTGTAACTTGAATAAGCTAACAAATTTGATTATTGTATTAATGCAAACAAGTTTCTATATTGGTCTTGAGTGATAGCTTGTTGAGGACTACTTGAATCCTCATTTCTTGATTGATCCTAACACTCCAAAACCTTTTCTAAGTCAAGATTGTGCATCGTATAATTAGTCTTGGAACCAAATTAAGAGAATACTTATGTTTCTTATAGCATACATAAAAAATATGTCCATTTTTTGCACAATAGGAGCAAAATTTTCTCGAGGCACGTTCCCAGTTGCTATTATCTTTGCCTATACCAAAGTTATTTCTATTATTAGCGATACAACAAACACTCTATTTTCTTAACCAACACTTGTATTACTCAACCTTTCATGTTGAATTATCATACATAAAATTTTGTTTAGAGATGGTAAGGGATCCATCAATAATATTTGGGATTTAATAACACTAAAATAGTTATTGAAACCATTTAGAAATTGAATAATTGTAACTTGATGTTTATAATTTCTTGCATTACCCATGGCTTGGAAATTGTGTCGAGTAGGACAAGTGTAAGTAAAAACTGGTCTGTAACACTCAAGCTCCTTCCAGAGTCTTTTAAGCTCATTAAAAAATTTAGTTCCTTCCAATGATTCTTGCTTCCAATATATGGGCCCTCTAAGATATACATGGAAAGGTTGATTGTTGATCAGTGATCGGAACCAAAGGAAGATCCACTCGCACAAGATTCTCTTATGCTAATGTTTTTGCTTCCAAAGATGGAGAGTGAATGGATGAATTTGAGGAGATAGAAAGTGGAAAGTGGAGTTGTTTGTTTTATCATAGTGTTTGATTTCGCTGATTTATTATTCAGGTAGACGAATATACAAGGGTCATGTGTGTTCACTTCAACCAATTTGAGGGGATTTATAGAGAAGAAATGCAGGACGAGTAGAGATTGAAATCCTCGCATAAACGAGGAGTTTCACACTGATTTACTATGCAATATAATTTTACTAATTGTCCATGGCTTTTTAGTCAGAGATGCGATGTGTTCTTGAAGGGACTGCCAACATAGAGTTCATAGTCGTGTTTCAGGTGCGATTTGAGTGCTTCATAGGAGAGGATAAATGAATCCATGGAGTCCATATCCTTCCATTGTTATGTCTAGGTGTGGGGGTTTAATAATAATAATAATAATAATAATAATAATAATAATAATTTTAAGTATAGGAGAAAAATAGTAATCTTACATTTTAATCTATTAAAATATTTTTTTATTCTATCGCATTTATCAAATCTTTCACAAATTTTACCTTCAAATATCTTCACTTTCACATTCAAATCCCTTAAAAGAAACAACACAAACTTTACCTTCAAATTCCTCTAAATCCACACAATCACTTTCCCTTAAATTAATCATTGGAAGTAAACACATGAAAATGTTTTAGTGAAGAGATTTGAAGGTAAAATTTATGAAAGTTTGTGAATGATGGATAGATGTGATAAATAAATAAAAATTAATATGTGAAATTATTGGATTACAATTTTACCATTGTAATTATTATTATTATTATTATTGTCATTATTATTATAATTATTAGTATTATTAAATAGTTTTTATTTCACAATTAATATTATTATTACCGATTTACGAAGGAATTCAAATAAAAGTGAAGGGCATTTGTGTAAAATACATATGTTGAGCTATCTTTGTCCTTTAATCTCTTCACCCATGCAAGGATGAGATTCAACCCTTCTCCTTCAAATCCATCTTCACAAATCAATCCAAATCAGTTGAAACAAACAACTAGATCATTTGCTTTCACCCTCTCACAAATAGTGATTCCTTTAAAGCAAACATACAAATAGTAAATCACTAGGGTAATGCGATGCATTTATAGACAGAGGTGGATAAAAAATATAAAGTAGTAATTGATTGATTAATAATGTTAATTGACAAAATATATGTTATTTAATTTATTTTTTCTATATATATATATCGATTATGAAATTTAATGGAATTTATAACTTGTTATACTCATAATTAAATTTATTATGAGATACTACATTTACATTTTATATATATTTACAATTTAATTAATCCAATTGTATTTGTTACGAAAATAACAAATAGAATTTGTAAGATATTATGAAAATATTCATCATAACTACATTTATATTATTGTTATAAAATATAAAGCTGATATTAGAGAAGAAGAAAATGGAAGAAGACAAAATAAGAGAGAATGAAGATAATTTTTTCTGTATTACTACTAAGAGAAAAAGTTATATTTATAGATACAAAATGCAACCTAAAGTGTATAACTCAAGGGTTACAATTAGTTAATACAAATAGTTAAAACTCATAAAGAGTAATAAATCATATGAGTAATTGTAGAAAAATAATGAAGAACCATTAATTCATAACACTATTTGTAACGTCCTAGCCGGAAATTACTTATATGAAAATAAAAATAAGAAATATAATAATAAACCGCATTTGTTATTAAGTATTTTCCCAAAAATGCGGGAAATTTTAAATCTATTTCAAGCACCAATTATAACTAAAATCCACGGCGTTCAATTATTACAATTATAAACTGTTTATAAAATCCATTACAAAATAGTCTAAAAAAAATCCGTGAAGAAAACTAGTATAAAAACTCCCATAGTTGGCCCCACTCCGACTCTAAGCATCCACATGCTCACCTGCATCAACATCTGCTCCCGTGTAACAAGTTACATGATTATCGCCAAATACAAACAAATAGGGTGAACTCAAATACAATAAAACAATTACAACATGAAAAAAATAAAGCATTTCAAAACCATGACCCATGTTAGCACCCCAATCCTTAATCCTCAACTTCCAAACCTTCCGTTGGATGTCTCTTGATTCTACACCTTTTGATGAGTACACTAATCGATCTTTGCTGCCACGAGTGTTTACTCGCCCCTTCGACTACAGGCTACCACCTAATAGTCCACACGCGGAAATAAATTGCCATGGCGACGATCCGCGACACCAAGTGGAGTTCCCCAATACGAACCGCAATTACACTGAAGAGGGCAATCTTCCGGAACCCATTCATACGAGCCACGATCTCGTACACTCCACTGGACTTCTGGAACCCAATCATACAACACGCAATTGATGGCAAACTTAGAATTATCCAGTCATAACCCTATGACTGAATTACAATGCAACACATTCATAGTTTTACAATTAAAGTCATACCTCTACTCAATTATGATGCAATCCATTATGTCCTCATTCCTTTACTAAATAATATATGCCACATCAAATGTAAATTAACAGCCCAATTGACACGTAATTATAGTTCCCACAGTCACTGATCAACATCACAGTTAAAACACAATATTATTTTTACATGCATAACATCCCAATTACTAGTCACACTTATAGTTAATTATCTCACATGCAAGATTTCCTTCTCACACCTTATGCTCAATTACTCAGTGTTATGTGCCAAATTTCCACATAGTCACACCCAAAAATCAAACGTGAAACAAAATCAGCTTGCTGTCTGCGCCTGATGTTGTTGGCACTAGCAAGTTTGAAGCAAAGAATTGATAAAGCCATATGCATGAAGATCTTAAGTGTTTGATGAAGATTGAAGAAGATTGATGAAGATCCTCTTGAAGATTAAGTTTTATTGTGTTAAATATGTATATAACATGTTAAATGTAATGTGTTAGTGTTATATCTTGTTAGTAGGCTATATGACATATGTTAGATGTCTTGTGTGCCTTAGTGTGTCTCTTTTAATTAGTTAAAATGGGTTTTAAAAGGTTAAAAGGCTTGCTGTATATAGTTTCTGGTATGAATGCATTCAGTAAGTTGAATTATTTTTCAACCGACTGATTTCACTTAAGTCAGGTGAAATCAGCTGACTGTACGGAAAATTCAATCGACTGTTTTCACTTAAACTAGACTATATAAGCTGTGTTTTCGCGAGTAGAGGTGTGAATATGAGTTTTTGAGAACGAAACTTTGTCATTCATCTCTGGGAAGCTCTCTCTCTGTGATACATAACTGCAACTCGTGTTTTGAAGATCTTGGTTGATCTTGTAGGTATTTTGGCTTGTGAGTAGCTTGAAGAACACATGTATCATAGGCTAGGGACAACAACCATCAGGTTTGGATGTTCTTGTGCCTTTGGTTGGTTTGCCTGATGTGATTTCAGGTCTGCAAGTGTGATTCTTGTAGGGTGTGTGTCTAGATTTTTGTGTGAGTAAAAAATCTTGTGAGTTTTGTTGTTCAAAAGTGTAATCTTGGTGTGTGATTTGTAAAACTTTTGAATATAGTGGAAACCAGGCTCAGGTTGTCCTGGTAAACTGAATGTAGCTCTGTGATTGAGTGAACCAGTATAAAAACAGTTGTGCATTCTTCTTTCCCTCATCTCACTCTCTTTGAAACTATTTAAAAACTCAAGAAAACCAAGCAATTTGATCTTTGGTGTGATTTAATGTGTTCTTGTGTAATCTGAGGCTTTATACTTGTTATAAATACTGATTGGAACAAGTCTTGTATGTAAAA
>Ga0099823_1008577_pt1 | contig 10401 bp, 12 predicted proteins | sample CowpearedBW_FD_76831 | JGI IMG/M metagenome (GOLD analysis project Ga0099823, IMG submission 76831) | Root nodule microbial communities of legume samples collected from California, USA - Cow pea red BW | ecosystem: Host-associated > Plants > Roots > Nodule | place: USA: California | collected...
ATGGTTAATAACTTCTTATGCGATGACTACCTCAAAAAATTCAATATTATGTAATATAAACAAATTATCCTTATTTCTCCCTTTCAATTGCATGCGAGGGCAAGATCTTAAATTCAAAATGCATGGGTGAAAAGAAATGTAAGTAAAAGTCAATCTTACACCACCCATGAGTAACTCTTATAAGATAAAATTCTTTTTACAGCAATAATATAAATTTTCTAATAAATTCATTGTTGAATAAAAAGTTTGTAAGTTTTAAATTTGTAATAAGTAATTCATTTCACTAAATTAACATAGAAATTACTTTTCAAAGAAATTAAATTATCGATAGACTAGTAGTGTTTTAAATTCTAAAATTTATCATATACTTGGCTACAATTCTAGAATTGGATTGATCAAAATCATATACTTAACTACATAAGCACATCCATGTGCAGGTGCACTCTCCACATGTTTTAGAGAAAATATATCAATGGGATTCCTATAAAATATAGAAAGGACGTTCCTATGTGTGAAACAAGTAAATGTACCTCAAAGCTTTGATACCCATGTCCATAAGACATGCTCGTTCCTCATCATCATCATCAGTGAACTTCTCAAATTCTCTTTTGTAATATAGAATATCTTCTCGTATATGCCCTGCACCTGAACATCTATAGATAAAATAGAAAAAGTCAGTATCTTCAATGGAAACCCCATACTAAAGATCAAATTTTCCCGATCGTTAGAAATGATGCAAAATTTATTCTAGACCTACAAAAGTGAAACATAATATATTTGCAAAAGTAACCCTCTTCCTCTCACCCGAGATTATGCATTTCTAAATCAAGAGCAACATAATTCATTCACTTTGATGTTGAACACTCTTAAAAGTAATAACACATGGCTTGTAAGCAAATAAAAAAAATTGCTAATAACCTTTCAATGACAAGGTCAACGTCTGCTTTGCTTTGGGGACCATGTATGAGGACCCTTGTAAGGTTCAAAATGTCACTATAGTCACCCATACTAAGTGCCGTTTCATTGGAAGCTTGAGAAGGTAAGTTCTCTTCAGTCACTGCATATATATGAGGTCCAAATAATGGTTGTGAGACTTTGGATCCAGCATCAAGTCGGATACAGATTATGGCCATTGCATATGCGACACCACCAAAACCTGTGTGTGATACAAAAAGGTAACTACCAGCAGAGCTACAGCAAAGCAAGAGTTTAGGAGTACTTTCTATATTGAAACAAAAAATGCCTCAAAGATTACTATAAAGGGATTACAGCATCTAGAAAATTTGGATAGACACACAGGGAATAAATGAAGACTGCTAGGCCGGAATTAAAATGATGAGCAGTTAACATGTATTGATTAGCAAGACAGATTTGTATAGGCATTTACGAGGTATGAAACCTGTGCCTTATATGGAACTATTACACATATTTATTTACTACTAATATAGTATGAATCTCCTATGCTTTTAACTAAGAAAAAGTTTGTTTATTTAGCTTACTTCAAAGATGTAAAGAGTCAACTTCAACAGAGGAACAGAGTACTATAAGCCAAACTGTAACGAATAACCTCATGACTGCATTTCAGTAGAGCTGTCAAAGGTCAAAGCCCATGAGTCAAACTGGCTTCACCATGGGTTGCCGACTAAACAAATTGTAAATTAAATTGTAAATTTTTGTACGGGCTGAAATCGAACCCAGCCCATTAAAGAACCAGCTCACCAACCTATAATAAAAAATTAAAAAAACCAGACACAGTCCAATGAAAGCCCAACACAATTAAAAAAAATTGGGTAGACAAAATATACACTGCTCACGAGTTCCAGTTCTCCTTCTGTCTTATTTTCTACAGGTTCTTTCATATATATTAATGTACGTCACGGTCATAATATGCATAATATAATGAATATTTTGTCATGGTTATTGCAGTGATTTGGACTGTTTCCAGTTTTCATATAAGAAAAAAATAGCAAAACTAAAAAGCTGCATTTTTTTAAAATTGAGTTGGTCCATTTAACTCACCAACCAATGGTAAACCAGACCAGACTCATTTTTTTGAAGCTCACTAATAAGTAATCTGGGCCGAGTAGTCCATTTTGACAGGACTACATCACAGATAAAAAGATGAGCCCTATATTATTAGCAATCATAGGTTGGTCATGATTCTAAGGACATATTTGGTGTGTTGAATATTCTTATACATATTAACCCCCAAATTATAATTGATGCAAACAGTACAAGAACAATCAAGTCACGACACTTTACATGACCCTTATACTGCAAAGTAGGGGACACTTACTCATCTTGACAATACTGTATTGCGTCAATATCAGATGCCAAAGCATCTCTCTCTCTTGTTAAAGGTATCCTCTGGTAGACAATATCATATCCATCACCTTTCAGAGCAGAATAAACTTCCGCTGGTGTCTTCACATCATCTGCTCGAATGTTTTCCCAGTATCCAACCACACCTGACTGATTTGTCGAGGGGTTATATTCTTCACGGTGTAACAGCATTCGCCCACCTGATTGTCTAATCTCAGCTAGTATATCTTCTTTTAGCCGTGCTTCCATGTGTTCAACCTGCATTGTAATTACCGTGAGTAGGACAACACAATCAATTTTATGAAATATGCCAACATCCAACTGACAAACTACAGTAAAGATGACTCACCACAGGACCAGTGATTCCCACGTACTTGAGTGTATTAACTGGTTTGTTTAACTCCCTAAGGACAAATGGAGTATAATTGATGTAAACAACTGCCTCTTCTCTCAGATCAGTCAATACAACCTTTTGAGCAATGAATGAAGGTTTAGGCTTAGCACCCAAATAGTCTAGCATCTCTTTGGCACCAGAGATGGTTGGAGTTGCCATGCAATAAACAGGGTATTCATCAACCTGAACAAGTGAAGAATTAGATAATGACATTCTCACAGTCAACCGCATTACATTGATAAAAACATAAGATAAAGCTTTCAACAATTACAAAGAAAAACGAGAATTAGAATATAATGAAAAGAAAGTTCTCAAAGTCCTTCAAACACCAAAATAATAAAACAAGCTACTCTAAGCAAATAATGATGTTTCATCATTGCAATTCTTTTCCAGTTCTCGCCACCTACATAGACCACTGGTCATTTTCTTGTATATTATCAGCAGTCCAAACAGACAAACCATGATGTCATAATTGCATATAAACATTTTAAATTAAAAATAATGATACTATAAGTTATAATATAATAGTAATTATAAATATATGATAAATACAATTATTGTAATATGGTTATTATGTGTATGAAAAGTGTAAAAAGGAAGCACAAAATAAAATGAGTGGAAGAAAAATAAACTAATTAGTAAAGTATCAATTAATGGTAACACAATGTATTCTACTTGAACAACTATTAGATAACAAGATTGGTCATTTGTTAAATCAAGTTTTCTGCAAATAAACTCACACCAAAAACATGTTAAAGATGCTAATTCTACCTACAATTGGATGATCCTGTAGGTCACCACTGGACGTGTAGCCTTACCCTCTGGCATCACAAATTTGATGAGTTAGTTTCTTTAGTAGTACTTGCAAAGGTAAATGTACCTTGAAAACATGAGGTGCGCCATGAATTTGTATATGACTGGAAGTTCTCTGACCAGGAAAGAAATACATTTTCAGAATGGAGCCTTTCCCCAAAACAGAACCATTTCTGGCCTTGACAATGGCCTCCATCACAGCATCTCCATGTTGAGACTCTTGTGGCTCTCTCAACTCCTCCTACAATATAATTGACATTCTTGAATAAATCATGCTTCAAATTGGGGAATGTAGTATTGCAAATAGAAAGGTTGAAAAATATTTACAGGGACAGTGAAAAAACGCCCCGGTCTTAATCTGATGCTCCATTTCATAGCCTGCACCTCTGGCCTTTGATGCAACCAAACCTTAAATGTCATTCTGGATTCTCCTTGTCCACAAAATCCATCAAATGCTTCGCTTCCAAGATATGCTGCAAAAGCAATTAGACGAAAGTAACGCTCCAAGTACTCAGCACCACGATTTAATGCCACCCTCCTTACTCTAGGCTCAACATGCTGTTGATTGAATACTTTTCTATACTGCAAGACTGCTTGGCGAATATTTTGAAGTGCAGAACATCTATCAATGATAGCATCTAATGCCTCTCGGCATTCAACACCGTTATCAAATAATGTTGTTATCTTCCATAACAAAAGGATGTCATTTATACCAAAAGCACGATTTTGTTTCTCGTCTGTCTTTCTTGACAAAGTACTTGAGGTTAATGAAGTGGTATAAGCCCCAGCTTCATCTCCACTTGAAGAACCACAATCTGATTCTTCACAGATCACATCATCACCTAGTATTTTAATGGGCCTACCATAATCGATTCGAAGTTTCACAAGGCAAGCTATGACAGTACCCGTGGTTGTCCTGCCCCTGCCCATCTGTTATATCAATAACTGCAGTAAGAAATGGATAGGAGAAAAAGACAAAAAAAAATAGACCGACTCAAAATGAACAAGGTCATAAAAAAGTACAGCGTATAAGATAAAAGATTAAGAAATTACCTGGCAATTGAAAACAAAAGCAGTGTCCTTGGCAGCAGAAGATATATTAATTGCCAAAGTGTCAAAATCAGAGCTTTTAGGAGCTTTTCCATCAGTGATGGGCACACGTGCATACTTAACAGGGAACCCCTCAGCTTCCAGACTTTTGAAAACTTCAAGTGGGGTTTGAATTACATCAGGAGTAACTAACTCCCAAGCATCAAATATATGTTTGTCATCTGTTTCATGAATAACCATTATGGCACCACCATAGTGCTTAGCTTCTCTTAGGATATCTTCTTTTAATCGGGCTTCCATTTTCTCCACTCTTTCACGGTCAATGCCCTGAAAGAACAAATTACAATTTCCTATTCACCAACAATTGAGGGCCAATTTCCAAAGTAACAAGAAATTCAATGAGTTCTCTAATGGGATTTTAATTTCAACAAATTAGATAAGCTTCATTTTATATATACTTCAGCATTTGTTGATCACTATATATTAACACATGACCTTCACCAGAAAACATATACGGGGTGGACCAAATCATTTGAGCAGACCTTTAATGAATCAAATAATGTTTTTAAGACATAAACATATTCAACAGCTGAAGCTTTTAGAAGAGTCACTCCTTGACAATATTCATCCAATGGATTAAGAACTTCGTTGGCTTTAATACTTTATCTCAAAGAGTAATATTATACTTCAGTATGGAACAGATACCTTTGCTACCTTAAAAGACACTACTACTACAGCAATAGCTTTATAACTCCATACATCACATTATGTGCAAAAACCAAAAGAAAAAGCACTTTAAACACATCTCGTTGCCTGTATCACACTGCTCATCTAGATACATTTTTTTCACAATTCGATCACTACATTCTTTTTGTAGTATAGTTCTTGCCACAAATTAAAACCAACTTGTTAAATATCCATACTAGTGGTAAACAACTGGAGAAAAATGGGAAAGCCAATTGCTGGTATATGATCTAGTGGGCTCCAAACCAAAACCCAGTTATTCTAACATATACATTTGATTTACAATCCCCCTTAACTAAAAATTGATAGAAAAGATACGTTAGAAGCATTTTTTACCGTGTACTCCAGCATGTTTTTGTATGGCCTTTCAACTTCACGAAGAACAAATGGCTTCCCATTGATGTAAATAACAGGCTCTTCTCTCATATTATGCCAAAGTACTGGGCGTCCACCTTTAGAACTTCCAATCCTCCGGATGACAGATCGAATACCATCAATTGTTGGATTTGCCACTCCATAAACTGGAAATCCAGGAACTTCTCGGAAATTAGGAGCACCGTCCACACTCTCAAGTAAACTTAGGTTTTGAGATCCAGGACAGTGATCACTTTTGAGAACAGTTTGACTACCAAGAACCTCGCCATTTCTCAAGGCAGCAACCACACCCATTTCAGAAGGGCGGCCATCAGTCGATTCGGCTATCATCTTTAGAGATGGCTTCAAACTTGAATAACCAAGTGCACCCATTGGATCTCTCCTAAGTAACCTGCAATGCTAATTGTCATGAGTCATGCCAAATGTTAATAAACATAAGATCAAGCAAGCTAATGAATTAGATTACAATAAAAATCTATTGGACTTGGATTGTGCCAAACTCAACCCCAAAAGTCAGTTCATGGGGAGAGGATTGCCCAAACCTTTATAATCTCTACTTTGGCCACATCTATAGTCAATTTGGAATGTCAAGACAACCCAATTGGTAAAAATGGTCCAACTACATGATGAAAAAATTTATGTCAAGGAGGAATATTAGATCAACAGAGATATCTAGCACCTTCAAGTGAAAATTAACTAAGAAAATTGCAATAAACTACAAGTTTAGCAGATATCTCAAATGAAGTAAATTCCTTGGTACCTCTTTCCAGATTACTGATGTAAAAACAAAATAAGGATGCAATAAAAGTGATATCTTTACAAGGTAAAAAGGTAGAACAGAATCAAAGCATGATGTCACAATCAATAATAAAATTAACTCCACGATGTTTTATATACAGAATTAGAGCCAAGTTTAAATTGACTGCCTTAGAGAATCTGTCTTGGAGCCATACAAAGAAGCTTTTTTAATTACACAAGCATCACCATAATGCAAAAACAAGAGATAACTACTGCCAGAAGTGAATGCCAATCTGTGTCCTAACTAAGCACCAACGTAAACCTTGTTGTGAGCTACAGACAAGTTACTAAATAAACCCAAGGATTTTTTTAATAGCAGTGCCAAGGCACAAAAGCAATCAGGACCTCAGACCAAATAAATATAAATGAAGGTTATACTTGAAAGTAGAAGCTAACTCAGTTCAGTAACATTTATGAATATAAAGTTTTCATAGCAAGATATATGGGCCAAATCTATCAACCAGTTACAATTTGACTAAATAAATACCGTGCCATTTTCCACAGACAAATGAACAAAAATAAATAAAAATTAGACTAAATTAAATGTTTGACCTCCTTTAAATTTTTTATCCATAATTTTGGCCAATTTTATCCCCAATTTCAGCTTAATTCTCAATTTTGCAAACAATTATTTCTCTTATTTTGGTCCAATGGAACCTGAGCTAACATATTTATTCAAGGTATCTTTAAAAATCAATTTAGTTAGTTAAAATGTAAAAAATAAAAGAAATTAAAATATGCAGAATCAAGAATTCAACCAAAGTTACAGATTTTTTAGAATCAAGGAGCTATAATCGCTGAAAAAAAGATAGGGAGATCAAAATTGCAGATCAATAATCAAAGGGTAACTAAAATGGCAATTTAGCTCAAATTAAAAAATACATAAGGCTTCGTACAATTATTAAAACTTTAACCTGCGAATAATGCTGTAGAGTTCAGGCCTTGCTCTCATCCAGTCAGCAAAGCTACAGTTATCAGTAGTATTAGAACGGAGTGCAGCCCTTTCTGAATGAATGTACACAGCAAAACATATTAAAAAGTAGTATCTCTCCAGGTACTCAACAAAAAATGATAGTGATGCTTCCCTTTTCATCTCATCAGGCTGCCGCAAAATACTATTGCGATACGTGGCAATTGCTTCACGCAGGTTCTAAAATTAAGACAAGGATCAATGAGACAGTTAAAGAGGAAATACAAAAATTCAACCCGCAAGATACAGGTGAATAATTCAAGAACATTGAAGAATAGAAACAACCATTACAATTTATTTGAATAACACAATAATAAAATCATTAGAAAATAGAAACAGATATACCTGCATTGAAGCACATTTGTCAATGACTTTGTCCACTTGTCTTTTCCCCTCAACACCACCCTGAAACATATCTGATAATTAGGACAAGAACATCTTTTTATTTTATAAAAATAACATTAAATTCAATACCAGTACCTCTAACACCCGAATCAAACTTCTAATGACTGCATACTCTCCTCTGCGAATTGCTTCTTCCGTGTCAGGCAAATGATCAGCAACATTGGTCATACTTTGAAAAATTCTCCCAATGGAATTGCTTCTTGGAAACCCTGTCATTCAATGACAAATACGATATCTAGTTAATGGCAATTCAACTAGTACACTTAATGAGAATAGAGTAAGAATAAATTAAAGAAATTCAATAATGCTAGGCATAATTCAATTTTCTTCCAAGAGGCTCAATAATTTTACATAAAGGTTACTCAGCATATAAAATAGTTATACCACATTCATGGAACTAAAGTCTTACGCATGTATGCATGCACACATACCCACTGAAGGTAGTGATATGTTGAGAGAAGAATGAAACTAATCACATTTATTGAATAAACTATGGATGGCAATAATTGAAAACAAGTAGACAAGACCTTCATTCTAAAGTTTCTCTCACTCAAATAAATAGGCTAGTGCTTTCATGACATATGTTAGACACATTTGCACTTACAAACCAACATGCAACATTCCCATGATCACTACCTGGACTGAGGCCTTGTAACCTAGCTATAGATATGGAAAAAACTGGACCCTTTGGAGATGAACTAAAGAGATTTCTTACCATAAGATATGTTTTCTTTTTCAAGAGATGATGAAATAACCAGGCCATAGAAATAAGCAACCAGATCCTACTCGATTAAACTCAAACTAACATCATAACCAAGGTAGATGCTGACAGAAACAGAAAGGAATGATGTAGACATCTTCTATATGTTGTCTTGGTATTAAAATTCAACATTTATGGACGATCCAGACATTTTATGCTAACTAAACACTGGAATGTGTATTCATATGCTCCGGTATTGTGGAAGCATAGTAATGAATTTTGAAGAAAAAAAACTGTTTTTTATAATAAACAACAAAACTAATAGTCCCAAATCTGTTTCTGAATATACAAGAAACCGTTCTTAGATTCAAATTTCTTCGAAGAACAACTATTTAAATAAAACAAAAATAAGCATTAAAATCAGAAAAATTAAAAAATAAAAAATAAAGAGTACCAGAGGCTCCTATTCTGTTGAGGTAGACCAAAGTTGCAATGACCATTCCAGTTGTGGTTCGACCACGCCCCATTTGACAATTAAAAATTATCTCCGTGTCTACATCAGCTTGAGAAATTTTATTAACCTAAAATAAAACAATAAAAGTATGAATTTTCAATGTCAATAAATATTGTATGATTGTATCAAATACAAAATCTATGAGTTCTAACAATTAAGCACTGTTCAGCAGCAGCAGCAGCTCAATGACAAGACGGTAGAGAAGGAAACTACATTACCCAACCCCTTGATTGCACCAAAAGAATATGTATGCGGAAAGTGATACCAAATGTGATAGAGCATAACAAATCCAGACAAAATACTAACCAAAATATCAAAATCCATTTCCTTTGGTGATTTTTCATCGGTTATAGGTACGCGTTCATAATCAACAAGATATCCAGCTACTTGCAATTCCTCATACACCTACGGCAAAGAAAATAACCTTGATGCATTTGTATCAGAAAATTGATCGGCAAGTCTCACACGACCATCATATACTAGTTTCGGCCATACCTCTAGTGGTGTCTTCACAGAATCACAAGACACCGGCTCCCATTGGTCTACCATCTGCCCATCTGGCAGTTCATCAGTCACGAGAATCTTATTTCCATATCTGTTGTATCCATGCGCAAATAAGATAAACAGTAAAGCACACAACCACAAATTCACAGGACAAGCATGGAGCATCGCCACAGAAATACCTTGCTGCCTCCACCAGGATGTCTTCTTTCAAACGAGCCTCCATTTGCTCAACCCTTTCTCTGTTAATTCCCTAATCAAGTACAGACAGAATGCCCCACAAGTTAACGGACTCAATTCAACCCAACTTGTAAAGTATGCAGTATGCATCACGCTAAATTGAAAGTCAGCACAAAAGCTGATATGCCCCGAAACTACATACCGTATACTCAAGGTTGGAGAACGGCTTCTCCACATCACGCAGAACAAAAGGACGACCATTAATGTAGGCAAGCTGATTCCAACACAGGAAGGAAATAAAAAGTAAGGAGAAAGCATAATCAAGCATCCATCATCAAACTAACCGATACTTAGCCTAAACTTAAACTCCAAGTACAATACAAGAATTAGTTTCAAAAACCTAAACTCCTTGAAGTCAGCCATAGGTTAAATTAAAATAAAAATATAACACACCGGTTCCTCACGAAGGCTAATCCACAGAACTTTCAATCCAGCACCAATGTGGTTGAGAACGTTCCGAATTCCATCAATGGTTGGTATGGCAACACCGTGAACATGCAACGAGTCTGATGTTTAACCATAACAACAACAACATTAACTAACTGATTCATTTTTTGAATAGGAAAAAAAAAAAA
>Ga0099823_1008579_pt1 | contig 10399 bp, 7 predicted proteins | sample CowpearedBW_FD_76831 | JGI IMG/M metagenome (GOLD analysis project Ga0099823, IMG submission 76831) | Root nodule microbial communities of legume samples collected from California, USA - Cow pea red BW | ecosystem: Host-associated > Plants > Roots > Nodule | place: USA: California | collected...
ATATATATATATATATATATATATATATATATATATATATATATATATATAAACATACATTTTTGAAATAAAAGTTATTTATTTCTTAAAAGGTTATAATTTTAATTTTTTAGAGAGGCTAAAATAAAGTAAAAAAAATTAAAACACTCAAAATTATAATTCATTTATTCATTGAATCAAAAACCTAGTAGTCGACTTAACTTAAATTCATATAAACTGATAAACAAAGGGACAGAAGAAAACATTATCTAATTTAATTTAGTTGACTAGTCTTATAATAATGTGTTCGAAAACTATTGAATTGTTGGGAGATCTGTTTTCACATCTCTATTATTGTGTTTGTATTTTAATTTTCTCCCCATTCCAAATAATGTGAAAAATAGGGTTTTGATTTGGAAGAAGAATAAAAAGGATCATTGTAGAGTTTGTAAGCATATGGTTTATATAGGTAGCAAGACAAACCCTACATATCCTATATGTTGCTGTTGTGACTGTGTTTTCTGCAATTAGATCAAATCTTTTTCATTATCCACATTATACCATTTTATCTTTTCCCACTCATTAGATTAAGAAAACATGTATAATTCTTTTTTCTTTTTTTTCAAAGTTTGAGAATAAAAAATATGTTATAATCTTTTATGAGAATTTTGTTTGTGAATCATTAGTGGCAAAACCTTTTTCCTTGTTTAGCATTGACTTTTGGATGTATAATTAAATTGGTCGCTTCTCCAATAACATAGGGAAAAAAACACCTTTTAAAAGATTGTCCTTTAAAATCCTTTGTTTAATCATAGATCGATTGAGGTTAAATTAGATAAATGAGTTGAAGTTAAGTATTAATTATAAATTTGACATAAAAAACAATAAAGGCATGAAAATAGGTTGGAATAAGTTCACGGACTTGAATTGGAATGAGTTGGAAAACATTATTCATTTCAATTATATAGGAAAACTACTCTGTCCACTGAACCCCACTCACCACTCACACATATGGATTATAACATATGCTTTGGAAGTTTTTATACCATTTTTTGCTTATAAAATTATGCATGCATATTCATAAATGATTTTCTAATAGACTTGGTTTTGCCAATTAAAATAATATTAGAAATGAAAATTAAACGTGTTTGCAAAGAAGTGATTTTTTTAAATTTTCATGATTTAATTCTACTATTAAGTGAAATAAGTTTAGTTGTGTTAATTCATACCACCATTTAATAATCTCAATTTTAACATTTATTTTATTCAAATTAAATTAACATGAAGTTAATCAAACTCAAAATTAAAATTAAGATCTATACGGTCAAATTGAATTCATGTTGATTTTTTTGAATGTAGATTTGGTATAAGTATAAATTTTAAAACTTCAATTCACAATATAACATATGTATGTAAATAATAATTTTGAGAAGATCAGACGTTGTTTGTATAGATCTTCTATATTAATTGTGTGATTTTTTTTATATATTAAGATAGTGTTTAAATTGTTTGTACCATTTGACAAGTTTCACTTTAAATATCAATTTAAAATATAGTTTAATACATAGAAAAGAAAAATTAACATTATTGAATTAAAAAAATCATATCTATTATTTTTAAAATTTGAAAACTAAAACATATAAAAGTTTAGAATGAACACGAATTTCAATTTTTTTTTTTCAATTGTAAACTAAAAACATATTTTACTATTATTTTGTTTTAACAAGAGATATGTTAGGTCTGAGATGTGGGGACGTAGAAAGAATGTGATCTGAATCGCAAAGAAAAATGGTGTAATAAAAAAAAGAGAGTTAAGAATAAAACAGAGGAAAAGACATGAATGATGAAGCGAGGCATAGAGTGTTCACAGGTTGTTGTTGAGAAGGCTGCAAAAGCCATCAGAAGAAACAATGAAAAGGCTCAAAAATGGCAGAGATCCAGAAACACTACTTGTGCATGCTTATGTTATCATCAGGTCTTTTCTAAGGGAGACATATCTCACCACCACCTTCATTATTTTTACTTTTATTTTTCTTCTGCCTCGTCCAATAGTTTCAAATTGATCAGAGATCGAGATTTAAGACGATTTTCTTTATCATTTGAGACGTCTTTTAAAAATAAAATCTTAATGGAATTGACACTTCAAATTAGACAATCCCTCAGACGAATAATAATGTTCTAATCGGAACAATTTCAAACTCTTTCTGTGAATTTCTTAGTTTCAAAACTATGCCGTTTCACATTTATCTACCTGTGATTTGCCAGCAGATTCATGCACTCAGGAGGAACAAGCTTCATTTCATGGTAAAAATATATTGAAAACGACGTCACTCCAAATTTGAAAACCACCACTCTAGGGAGAGTGTCAGCTCTCACTGTGACCCTCACCAGATTCACTACCTATACTATGTGCTATACTGTATGCTACATACTATACAGTATACAGTATACACTATACACTATATGCTATACTACAGTATACACTATACACTATATGCTATACTATATGCTATACAGTATATTGTAGTATCAATAATATCTGGTGGGTCACGCAAGGATATTTAAAAAATACACTTTAACCTATATGATTTTAGTATATGATTGATTTGGTCTTTTGAGGATAATATGAATGTAAAATTAAAGTTAGTTCTTTTAGTTTTAATTAATTAACTCGACATGTTCTGTGGAAGGCCCAATAATAATTTTATGCTGGGCTTGTTCCGAGGCCCATGTAAGTGGAGCACGACAATATGGTATTCCTGCTGCACAACGTAACCTCGTACAGTACTACCGCTGTTACTGAAAACCGTTGTGTTTGAATTGGAGAGACAGTTGCACACTGAACCATGGTGATTGCAGGTGGGAGAATGGTGAAGAAAGCAAAAGGAACGTCATTTCTGGTATTCCTGCTTGGTTTTCTGGTATAGAAAAATGCTCTATAACCTTAAATTTTTCAACAACTTTACCTTCTTTCTTCTTGTTGATACCCTTGCCTACAATGGTGCTGTGATTGAACCTATTATGTAATTTGACATGGCTAGGTGAAGTTAAGCATTGAAAAGCACAGCGAAAAAGTGTTCCGATGCGAACAAGGGCTCTAGAAACTCTAGCCTCGTCTCCAATACGAAAGAGGCAAATCAGGGTGGTCATAAGGTCAGTGAGTTGTACATTGTTGCAGAAAGGATGATGCAGTAGGAGTAGGAGTTGCACATGTTTGAATAGTATCCTCAGCTGCAATCATATTTCGTTTGGACCACTGAGGTTAGTTACTTTTTCCCTTTTTCTCTTTTCATCCTATGCTGGATCCATTACTATATTAGACCAAAAGGTGTAGCTCATAACCTTTCTACTTAAGACTGTCTAGTTCAACTGTCACAATTCCTTGTGACTATCTCTTTCAACAATTGTTTTAACAATTGTTCTACTAGAAATCGTAATTTTTTATTGTGATTCGGTCCATCTGATTTATACTATACTATAAGATAATGTGCAACCTGCGACACGGTTCTCCTAAATAATTGTCAATTAAGAATTAAACTCGTGAACTTGGGTTGCTATGCTAAAGTAGAAAACGTTGTCATGGTTAACTATAGCTTTTTTCTTAGTAGTAAGGGTTATCCAGAACCCGTAATCTCTGTCTCCCTAACAAATTGATATCCAGAACAAGAAGATCTTGGTACTTAGACAAAAGAAGAGAGTTTTTTTTCTCATGGTGTAGTTTGCCATCATCATGACGGCTCTCAACGAGCACATTCCTAGAAATTTGTTGTTCTTGATAGCAAGAATTGAGACAAATGGAATGTTTAGATGAATACATTGTTTGGTTTCCAGGATGTTCTTGATATTATCAAGAATGGTAAGGAACCACTTGTTGGACATGCAACCTCTGCTTCCCTAATAATCCAAACCATTACCTAAATTTTTCTTTATTAACTTCTCTTGTCCCTAACGATCTTTGTCGGGATGATTTGGCCGTGATTGAATCCAAACCATTACCGACGTTATGTTTTTTGATCCAAAATATTGGTTTACATTTGTGTTTGGGAAAAGGGCTGTTAAATGCAGCATTTTCTGATACTATCATGCAGATGGGGACAACAAGAAGTGGTAAAAGGTACACTTCAGAAATTTTGCATTTTATATTTCGTTTTATCTTTGTTGAAGTTTAATGTTATTTGATAACAGCTGTTAGCCCAAATAAATACTTAGGTATAGATGTTCACAAAAAACTAAGATACGATATGGAGAAATGTTACTTTATCATACAGATTTGGCTTATGGCTTTATAATTTCTTTTTGGAGAAATGTGGATCAAATACTGCATACTGCCTTCTTCAGAAACACAATTACTACCATATTTTCATACTTCAAGGTTCGTACTTTCTTCATTGTGATGATGTATTTTTTTAAACAGAGTCAACTTACAATTTTCCTTCCATAACCTTGTATGTTTTGTGGGACATTATGAATGCAATGTTTTGTATCATGGTTAGCCTCGATTTTAAGCAATGTTTTGAGTGTTATGCTAATTCGAAGTCACTATTTACAACATTATGTCACTGAAGAATTTATTCAGTGTAGTGTAAAATGTTTAAACTCTCCTCCATTGTACATATAAGGTGGAGAAATGAATGGCAATGAAACCAATATATAGAAGTTTCAGAGTAAACAAAGAACGTGACATTAGTACTTCTGCTGATTCACATGAAATAAGGTCAAAGACTATTTAAGAAGGCTACAGAGGATTCTCTTATGCTGCTTTATTTTTATTTTTATTTATTTTGTGTTGCTTTAAAGTTGATTTAGTCTACCCTGAGAGCATCCATCTTTGACACTATCTTGAAAAGATTAAAAGATCATCATTTTGTATAATTATTTAGGTTTAAAGTATATTTTTATCATTGCAAATAACTTACATTAAAGGTGATTGTATATTCTTAGTTAAATACATGTTGAAGACTCAGAACAAATCCCTGTTTATGACATTGATTCGATTACTTGTAAAATCTGAATTACATGTTTTCGGCTATGTTGACTTGGTTCTTCTAAATGTTTTCATACATTGTCTCTAAAAGGTTCAGGGGGTCAACTGTTTTAGTATTTCTTCAGTCTGAACTTTGAGACAGAAATTCTACAAAAGTTTTCAGCCAACCTTTTTGAATCAAGATTTCAAAATATTCATTTAGAAAACAAGAAAAAAAATAATAATGAAATAAGTTTTTCTACATAAGCTAAAGCTATAATCACAAATTCAAAACTTAACTGTTTGAAAAAAGTTAAATGTAAGAACTGGTATACATATTAATTTATCTCTGAATTATTTCTAAGTTTACGAAAAAATCATCTGTCAAATTAGAACGAGTGAGAGATTACAGAAGAGAGAACCGTCAAAAAATGAGGCTATCAGAGTCGTGATCTATCTTCAGTCTCATAGCTGACTATGAAATATACGAAAAGTCACTTTGAATTTCTGATTGGTAATAATAGACAACAAGCTCGTGCTAACAAAATTAATTAAGTAACTAATAAAAAGTGATTCCTTACCTCACTTTTCTACCGAGTTTAATTCTGATAATTCAAGAACACCAAACATGAGAGAAGAGAACCACTTATAAAGAGCGTTTGGTTTCTGCCCTATAAACCAACAAAACCTAAGCAAAAGCTTGTTTCTATAAGCTCTTATGGAGGCCAGTGGTTCTGAATCGGCATTGGAAGTCGCAGAAGGGTTGTCGAAGATGAGTGTTGTGGACGATAGCTTCTGCGTAACTTCCCCAACAGAAATAACTGTGAGAAAGAAATACTGCGGAGTGTTCTTAAAGCAAAGATACAAAGCATTAGACGTTAACGGTAATCTCTTGTTCCAAGTTGATGGCTCAAGCCTAGACGTTCGGAAGAAGAGAATCATGCGTGATGCTGCTGGTTCCCCCATACTTACAATGCGTGAGAAGGTAAACCTTTCTCTTTTTCATGCATGAATATTGTAGAAGAACGTAGTGTCTGATACTGATGAGATATTGCAGATTAATCTGAAATCGCTGAGGCATCGGTGGATGGTTCACAAAGGAAGAAGCTCGGAGGAGAAGGATCTGATATTTGGGGTTCAACGATCGCACCCTCTTGACATGAAGCCACGGCTTGATGTGTTCATGGCCACCAATATCAACGAAGCTATCAGCAGTTTTCAACTTGTTGGGAGCCACATCGAAAATTCCTGCAAAGTTTACAAAGGAGACACCGTCATTGCAGAGGTAAGTACGTGCTTTCAAAATGTTAATGAAAAAAAAAAAATTTGTAAGTTTAATCGGTCGGATGATATCCACTTTTGTTCAGATGTGTTAGTTTGGTATCTATTTTTTAAAATGTGTTAATTTAGTCTCAACTTTTGAAAAAGTGTCTTAATCAGGTCTTTTTCAAACAAAAATTACTAAATTCGTTAACTTAATTCATGACTTTTACCACTAAATCTTAATATAAATATCAATACTTAATTCTGTAAGTCATTTTAAATATCAACATCGTTAACCGTCTTAATAATTTTTTGCTAAAAATGATCTAATTGATACATCTTTTCAAAAATTGGGACTCAATTGACAACCTTTTAAAAACAAATACCAAACTGAGACATCTAAATAAAAGTGGATGTCATCTGACTAATTAAACCAAATTGTATTTTGATATCAACCAAAAACATGGTTGATATTACAAAAACTTGTTACTAGTGTTAGCTAATAAATAATATTGTCTTATATATATATAAAAAGAAAAAGAAGAAGTTAACTTTGTGTATAACGACTAAAACTAACTATAAACAAGATCCACCAAAAGAAAACATTGATTTCAACCTTGAATGAGCGAAGACATTTTACTATAAAATATTTCAAATTCTTTACAGAATAATCTTCTAAAATTCTTTATCGAAAATCGTTCAACTAAATTTATTTAATATTACTAAAGATATTTGAATTTTTTTTAGATAGTTAAATGTATAGTCTATATTGAATCTAAAAAATAAGATACCTCTGTATTGAGTTGAATTATATCATGACCATATATAGTTTATGTTGGTTAGTAATAGGAGTACCCTTTTGTTTTAACTCTTTTAATTAAAAAAAATTGTTCAAATTAATTAAACTTTCCAAAAGTATTCATAGAACTAAATTAAAGAAATGAAGTGACTCGAACTTCTTTTATAAATTAAATTAATTTATGCATCTATTTTCATAAAACTCTCTCATTTAACTTTTTCATTAGAAGAAAAAAATATTTTTTCCCAGTCAGTAAATTATGAAATAATTATAAATAAATGACTGAACTTAGATTATTAAGCGCAAAGTTCCTGATTTTTTTTCTCTAAAAATGGAAAATTTACTACAACCAAAAAGATAAACTTCAACATGTTTGCAGGTAATTGATGTATATCCGAGGAACAACTTCAGTAATTGGACAGAAAGCTTTAGAGTCAAAATAAATGCAGGGGTGGACTATGCTTTCATTGTTGCTTTGCTTGTAATACTCACTGTAAATGATTACATATAATTGCAGAACAAAATTATTAATTCCATTGTATCCATTTTTTAAAATGTTTGTCACATCTTTAAAATATGTGTATATTAAAAAATAAGTAACATAACATATAGATCAATGGGGAGAGAGATCCAATCACATATACAATGAACTTGCTTATTTTAATAAATTTGTCTTCTGACTATTCCACCAGATGTGCCTTCACCACCAATATGACAGAAAACGAATTGTTAAAGAATTGATGAACAAAAAACAAAACAGAGAGTGAATAGTTTTTTAAATCCATGGATGTGACGTTGACTAAGATCTGTTCACAATAATGAACATCACCAACTACCAACATTTTAACAGGAAGTGTATATGCAACTGGGATTATGGCCCAAATTTGTCACCTTTCAACATTAAATTATGTTCATTTAAAGCAATGAGACTGGTTTTTGGATTTGGAGGATAAAGATCTTAGAAATGACTAAATTGTTCAGTTTTAGGAAGTAAAAAGTAAAAACTTCTGCAGACGTAATTAAGAAAAACTCAGTTCCACAGCTTAAATGATGTAATTTCTTATGCATATGCTTCTTATCTTACATAGCTAGATAGATCAATTTTACAACAAACAAATAATACTGAGATCCAACACCATCCTAAAAACTATAAACACCCGTGCTTCGACTGTCAAATGTTTCTACTATTGTCTCCCCCTCTGGATCTTTGCACTGATCAAAACTTTCATAAATTGGAATAGATAGAGAAAAAGAAGAAAACACCAATGATGAGCTTCTACTGAAAAAGTTTGTATATGTTGGTGGAGATTGCAATCACACTTGTTATTGCAGCTAGTATGACCATAACCAGTGCAATGATTTTGTCCCTTTTAGTTGCTATACCGTATGAATCCCTGTTATTTTTTGAAAGAAAAACAAATTAGAATGGGGTTTTGCTTATTTATTCGGAAACTGCAAGTCTTAAATGGAAGATAAATGAATAAGATTACAAGAGAAAGGAGTAGGGTAGATTACCTTAGAACAATAGCACCAGGAAAGACAAAGGAAAGACACACAGTAGAGGTTGATCCTACAAACTGAAAGATGTACCAAATATCTGGAACTGCTACAGCAGCAAGGTAGCTCAAGACTAGTAACACTATAGTGAGACTCACAAATCTCTTAGAATCTGTGGCTAATAGAGGCTTCTTGGGGAAGAAGAATTCGTCTATGTTGGTTCTCAAGGAGAAGTTCAGAAGTGGAAAAGTGAGTATAACATGAAATCCATAGCTTAATCGAACTAAAACATTGAGCAAGGAACCAACAGCAGATCCAGTATTCTGGTCAAAATTTACTAGAATATCAGATTGTGTGGAATCCCCAAACAAGAGATACCCAAACAGTCCTATGGAAAAGTAAATAGCTGCACAGAGCAGTAATGCTAATCGAACTGCTGTTGCCATATCTGATGCATTGGCAAGCTCAAACCCAATTGGATGCACTGCAATGCAATTAAAATTAATCATCAGCAATCAAATCTACTTAAGAAGGAAGGTTAACAAAACCACCATTGATGATAACTTGATAAGTACCATTAAAATGAAATGTGTAAGCTGTGACTATCACTGGAACTGCAGTAAACAGGTCAAAGAAAGTGGTTTGTTGGTCCAACCGAGGAATCAATTTAGGAGACTGTGTTCTTCCTTCTATAATAGCAATAATGGCCAACACAGTACAAGTTGCAACAAAGGCCACAGCAAGAAAAGTCGATATCGCAGAACTGAACTTCAACGACTCTGCAACCAACACACAATTGCATTTTTACAAAATAAAATGTTAGGCCTGACTCTGCACACCCATGCACATCTTATCCTATATCAATAACAAAAGAAACAAAACTTCTACTTTATTTTCTAATCAAAATTAAAGTGATGAAACTTCAAATCTAATAATAAAATAGCATCTAAATTTTGTTCTAATCAAAATATCATAATACAATTTTGAACCGTGAATCAAAGAGATATGTGATGAGAACTTACCTACACGACGGTACAAGACCAATGGAAGCAAAATCAAGAGCAAGATAACTAACAAAGCAAATTCCCTTGAATTCCACCATTGAACTCCAAACCATTGTTGCAAAACACCTAAGTGTACTTCCCCTTGGCGATTATTACCAGAAAACACATCCGCTGTTCATTCCATCAAATAACACTTCAAATAATTACTACAAGTTCATAACTAATCCAAGTAACCCAAGTTATCATAATTGATCTTTGAACAAAGTTTTTCTACAGGATTTTCTTAACGACTTCTTAGTGACTTTCTTTGCACAATAAAATTTGTTCATGCAAGAAATAAAATTTATAAAATATCTACAAAAGTAACTTTTCAGAAGCACTTTTTGTAGAAAAGTTAAAAAATAATATACAAGTTAATCTGTAAAGTAAATCTTGTTCATGCATAGACTAGGAGAAAATTATATGAACTTTACTTTGTCTATTATTAACAAATTTAAAAGAAAGTTAAATATTTGCTTACCAGCAATAATAAGGTACATAATTAAACACCCCATATTAGTAAGTACAACAGCGATCTGAGCTGCTATAGCTCCCACCGGTCCAAATGACTCTCTCATAACACCAGCATACGTTGTCGTTTCGCCAGCACGCGTGAACCTCATCAGGAACTCTACAGAAATTTCTGCCAGAAACGCAATCACTAGAATCAGCACCAAGGCCGGAATCACTCCCAGAACCTTCAAGGTTGCCGGAAGAGACATTATGCCAGCGCCGATTATGCTGTTAGCGACATTGAAAACAGCACCGGAAACCGTTGCCGGAGGAACACCACCCTTAGAGTCAGGGAGGAGAGGGACACGAGCTCCGGCCACCGGCGACATCAGCGATGATAAG
>Ga0099823_1008583_pt1 | contig 10396 bp, 7 predicted proteins | sample CowpearedBW_FD_76831 | JGI IMG/M metagenome (GOLD analysis project Ga0099823, IMG submission 76831) | Root nodule microbial communities of legume samples collected from California, USA - Cow pea red BW | ecosystem: Host-associated > Plants > Roots > Nodule | place: USA: California | collected...
GATTGGTGTTATGCTTGTTATGATGTGCGTGATCTACAAGGCTTCTAGGATATCTTAAAGGTCGGCTTGCTGGTGTTCCTTGAGTTGAGCTCGGAACGTATCCCTTGAGTTGAGCTCGGGATACGAGTTAAGCACGTGGCATTCCTCGAGTTGAGCTCGGAATGGTATCCCTCGACTTGAGCTCAGGATGGCGGATGAACACGAGGGACCCTTAAGTTGAGCTCGGGTTGGCGAGTGTTGTCGGTGTGAGTGTGTTGGTTGTGGCCAATACAGATGGGTCCAGATAGATTGCCCTCCTCAGAAGTTGACTGACGAGTTTGGTAGTCTTGGGACGTTACGAATTATGTTCATATATGGGAACTCCACATAACGTTACGGTGTATGATCTGTAAGATGGTTTCCCGCACGTGCTCTATCGGTTGTGGCCGATAGGTATGACAGCAAGACACCTTGAGGTACTCACTAGAAGATGTAGAACACGAATAACATGGTGGTGGCCATGTGATGTGATATCAAAGGATGGAATTCCTTTATTGTGATTATGTGATTGGTATATTTATGCCATATATATGTGTGTATATATATATATGTTTATTTTGTTAGCTCACCCTATCTGCTTGTGTTTGGCGATGATCGTGTACGCGATCCACGTGAGCAAATGATGTTGCAGGTGGATCTGGTAAGGCTTAGCAGCAGAGCGGGGAAAACTTATGGGAACAGTTTTATAGAGTTTTATCATTTATGGTTTTGGAATGAAGATGTAATCTATTATGAGACTGTTTTGATATTTCTTTGAATTTTGAGAAGATTTGAACTTAGAGTTATCTTTATTATGAAATAAATTATTTGAAATTTCCCAAGTTTTTGGGAAAATGGATTTATAATAAATGTGATTTTATTTTCTTATTTTATATCATTATTGAAACCCGTAATATCCGGTCGAGATGTTACAGCAAGTGTTGCCGGTGTGAGTGTGCGAGTTGTGGCTCGTACGGATGGGTCCAGATAGATTGCCTTCCTCAGTAATTAGTTAACGAGTTTGGTAGTCTTGGGACGTTACAAACTATGTTCATATTGGGAACTCCACCTAGACTTACGGAGTATGGTCCATAGCAGGTTTCTTGCGAGTGCTCTACAAGTTGTGGCTTGTAGGTGTGACAGCAAGACATCTTGAGGTATTCATCTAAAGACGTAGAACATGGATAACATAGTCGTGGCCATGTGGTTTGGAATCAAAGGATGAAGTTACTTTGATGTTTGTGTGTTTATATATCTGAATTGTATATGTATATTATACTGTTGGCTCACCCTATCTGCTTGTGTTTGGCGATGATCATGTACGCGGTACATAGGAGCAGATGATATTGTAGGTGAATCTGGTGGGGCATAGAGTCGAAGCGTGGGCTAGCTTGGGAAATTTTCTACAAAGTTATTATTATTTTTTTATGAATTTTACAAACTTGTAATCTTTGGATTATTGAACATGGCCTATTATATTTGAGTTTATAAATTAAGGTTTTAAGATACTTTATAATGTAATAAAGTTTTAAATTTCCCACATTTTTGGGAAATGGATTTATAATAAATGATGTTAAAGCTTTATTTCTATTTTATTTTATTTAAAATCCATAATATCCAGACAGGATATTACAAAAATCATTTGTGGTTTATGAAAATTGATGAAGATTCGTTCAAAGATCATGTTTCTATTGTATTAAATCTGAAAATAATGTTTAGAATATGATGGTTACATTTTATACCACATTCATAGGCTATATGACAAAGGTTAGATGTCTTGTTTTTAATATGTTCAAATTTAACAAGTTAAAAGGCTTGTTGTATATAGTTTCTAGTATGAATGTATTTTGTAACATCCCGACTGGATATTACAGATTTTATTAATATCAAAAAGAAAATATAAATATCTTCATTTAATAAAACATCATTTCCCAAAAACACGGGAAATTTAAAACTTTTATTGCACTAACAATAGTCCAAAATCCATAATTATAAAATTCCATTATAATTGTAAACATCTAGAATGTAAAAGACTACAATTTATTCAAAACACAGTAAAATCATCAAAACTCTGATAATTCTTTTCCCAGACTAGCCCACGCTCTAAGCCTATGCCTCACCAGAACCACCTACAATATCATATGCTCACGTGTACCGCATACACGATCATCGCCAAACACAAGCAAATAGGGTGAGCTAACATAATAAAAAATATATGTATATATAATTCAAATGCATATATAAAACACTTCAAAACAACACATTCTTTCGTCTCACATGGCCACAACCATGTTGTGATGTCAACTCACATTAAGGAATTCCATCCACAACCATGTTATAATGTCGAATCACTCAAGAATTTCCCTCATTTGTACCACATGGCCAGAACCATGTTATTCGTGTTCTACGTCTTCTTATGAGTACCTCAAGATGTCTTGTTGCCATACCTATCGGCCACAACCGATAGAGCACATGCGGGAAACCATGCTACAGATCACACACCGTAATGCCAGGTGGAGTTCCCAATACGAACATAGTCCATAACGTCCCAAGACTACTAAACTCATCAGCTATTTACTGAGGAGGGCAATCTATCTAGACCCATCCGTACTAGCCACAACCAGCACACTCACACCAGTAACACTCGCCAACCTGAGCCACAACTCAAGAGTTCCTCGTGTTCATTTGCTATCCCTAGCCATAACTCAAGGGACATCATTTCGAGCCCCAACTTAAAGAATGTCACGTGCTTAACCCCTATCCCCAGCCACAACTCAAGGAACACCAAAAAACCCACCTTTGAGGTATCTTAGAAGATTTGTAGACCTCGCATCACCATCAAGCGCAACCCAATCCGATACAGCATTATCGATTTCCTTGAAACATACAATTGAACCCTTCTTCGCTTAGGCCAGAAGCCTTCGCCTAAACACCTAAGTCTATCTCACTTGAGCTAGGCTCACTCGCCTGAGCGAGCACATTGCAGTAACAATAGTTCACGAACCCTCGCTTGGGTGAGACAATCCTTCGCCCAAAACTAATATGCCTCGCCTAGGCGGCGAGTTTAACAAAACCTGTCATCCATCAAATTCTTGCTTAGGTGAGGGTCTCTCGCCTAAGCGAGACACTCTTTCACCCAAAATAGGGATTCACGACTGAGTGAGATGCTCAAGCACAACCTCCCAACACTTACGGGTTCTCGCTTAGGCGAGGCACACTCGCCTAAGCGAGATGGCCTGTCGCCCAAGGCCAGAATCCTCCGCCTGAGCGAGATGCTCGAGTAGAGTCAGGTTGAGCAAGAATTGCAGACTCCTACACTGTTTACGCAAACAAGAATCAGGAAACATGCTTCAAATCACACTCCAGTTCATACCAATCAGTGGAAAACAGTGCAACCAACATATAACCATAATTGATACCCAATATGATCACCGCAAATTTGAGTTTAAAACCTAAACAATATATACCCCCAAACCCTCATCATATTCATATAGAGGTATACTGAAATTACTCATACAACATCCAAAAACAATCAATCAACCTTCAAGTCATATCATATATACATAACACAAAATTTCATGGCTTATAAGCATACAAACATACAATTAGTTCATAAACCAAAGAAATCAAACACGGAAGCTCCTTTAACATGGATGCCTTTGCATAGAAAAATATTGTTAGCAAAAAGAGAGTCAACTTTGGTCCATCAAGATTTGAATCCATAACCATGCCAATGCCAAATCAATGCACAACCATTTAACCAATTAATATTTCATGATAATTCGCATAATTTTATAATTATGTTATCACTCAACATAATCATGCATATTATTAAAATTAATAATAAATCAAACAACGCATAAATGGCATACATAGGACTCGAACCCAAGTCCTCTCACACAATCAAGCACTCAAACCCACGTCATACAAGTCAGAATTTAATGCCATAAAGGCTCCCACTGCCCACATTTATTAATTAATTAATTATTTAATTAATTAATTTTCACAGGTCTTACATATTTAATCAGTTGAATTGTTTTTCAATCGACTGATTTCACTTAAGTCAAGTGAAATTAATAGATTGTACAGAAAATTCAACCGATTGATTTCACTTAAGACCAGACTTTATAAGTTGTGTTTTTGAGCGCGAAAACCTATCATTCATCACTGAAAAACTCTCTCTCTGAATCACACACCTGTAAGGTGAAGATTGAAGATCTTGGTTGATCTTGGAGGCATTTTGGCTTGGTGGAAAGCTTGAAGAACTCGTGTTTGGTTGGCTAGGGAGAGCCACTTAATAGTTCTTATGCCTTTGGTTGTGTCCCTAGTGTGATTCCAAGTCTGTAAGTGTGATTCATACAGGGTTGTGGTTGATATTTTCTTTAGTCAAAAATCTTGGTGTTTTCTATTGTTCAAAAGTGTAATATTGGTTTGTGATTTGTAAAACTTTTGATAATAGTGGAAATTAGGCTTAGGTTATCCTAGTAAACTGCATGTAGCTATGTGATTGAGTGAACCAGTATAAAAACAAATGTCCTATTCTCTTTCCCCTATCTTGCTCACTTTTAAATCTTAAGAAAACCAATCAAAACATTCTTTGTTGTGTTTGAATGTGTTTTTGTGTAATCTGATAGTGTAATATTGTTATATACAGTAAACATTCGCTTAAGTCTGCATCCCGCCTAAATCCGCATTTGGAAAGGAAAATTCTTGAATCAATAATTTGGTTACTTTATTTTTAGAGAAGAATCACATAAAGTCATTTGACTTTATATTCTAATAAAATAAAATAACAAGTTCCTCCTCTCATAACATATGTCTTATATTTGTCATATATATTTTCACAATTTTTAAAGATTTTAAACACTCGTAATATTTCATACTCTAATTATATTATATGACTCCTAATATTCCATATTATAATATGACTCTTAAAATTTCATAAGTTTGCATCCCAATTAAGTATGCATCAAACTCTCAAGAACAAAATGCAGACTTAAGTGAATGTTTACTGTATACTATTTGGAACAAATCTTGTAGTGAAAGTATGTTATTTAAGTGAAATTCGTGAAATCTGCATTCTACATAATTCCCAAAATTTTAGTAGATTGTTTTAAAATTTTAATCAACTTATTCATAGGTGTATGAACAAATTAACCTGTTGTTTAATTTTTTGACCGATTGAAAGTGTATTGTCCTGCAACTTTTGCATTCGAATTTTGTGGTCTATTTGATTCAATCAAAAGGGGTTTTAAGCTTTCAAAAAAAAAATAGTAATTCATCCCCCTTCTTGGCTTAAACTACCATTTGATCACTAATAGAAATCACGTCGGTGTTGGCTTCGTTTGGTGGCGAGGAGGTGATACCGACTATGATGCTCTAATTTTAGATCTTGTGTGAGTGGTTCCTCTTATTAGGAATATAGCATTGTGGCATTGGTGATAGTCAATCTAGGTTCTGAAGACCTTGATCTAGGCCTAAGAGAGACACTAGTGAAAAAACGGTGGAGGTAAGGTGACAAGCGAAGGAGGTGACGATCACAAACGAAGAATATCAACCGCTCTCTTTCCCCCGTTCATAAGTTCAGGTGCCAGAGCTCCATAGCATCTTTGACTCCTTTGATTGCCAACAATAGGTGTTCCACTAAGAAAGTGTGATCTGCGAGAAAAGATAAATGAAGAAATGAGATTGGCGAGAGAAGAGAAAGGAAGTAGTGAGATTAGCGAGAGATGAGTGGTAGTTGATGGAATCAGTAGATGTGATGGTGGAGGTAGTCGAAGAGGGGTTTGTGGTTAAGGAAGGTGTTAGAGGGGATGAAACTGGGGTGTTACGAATTTCATGTCTATGCTTAAGGTGGACTAGGGTTTCATTTCATTGAGGTGGACTAGGTTTTCCTTCTTTTCGATCAAGCCTTATAATACATTAATGAAATAAAAAATAAAAGAAAATTTCTAAAAATAAACGTGAGAGGCAAGGAGGGTGTCAACACCAAATTTACTCCAAGTGAATAAAATTTATTTTGAAAAAATCAAAAATAGATAGTAACTGAAAGGGTTAAATATGTTTTTGGTCCCTTAACTTTTAGTGAAAATTGGAATTTGTTCCTCTTCAAAACTTTGGTCCAATTTAGCCCCTCAACTTGAGAACTGCGTGAATTTGGTCATTTTAATAGAATTTTTTTAAGTTTATTTGATGTTTCAAACGTGTTTCATGATATATATATATATATATATATATTCAAATGATCAATAAGAGATTAATAAAAAAAGCACTTAGCCAAATAACTTAACACGTTCTGACTCAGTTAAAACTGAAGCATTGTGTTTTTCAATTTTGCATTGGCTCAATCGTATAGTGGCTTAAGATGCCTTGGGTCATCTAATGCCTAGTGACTTGGGTCATTTAATGACTTAGGTTGTCTAATGCGTTTATCTAATGATTATCCTTGCATTGTACTTGTCTAATACATTGATTTGTCTATTGCTTAGACTCGTCTAATACTAAGACTTGACCTTTTTGTATTTGTCAAACTTCCAACTTATGCTAACTTATCCATAACCTTTGAATATTATCATTTAAGCATTTGAATACATAAGTATTGATCATTTATTTTGATCTTCAAAATGTGTCGACTAACCTCTATAATTCATTATATAACAAATAATTTCTTGTCTGGTAGAGCGACTATTTCGTTATCATCAAAACCATATTGATTAAGTCATTGTACAAACTAAAGCAATCGCCACGAGCATGGTTTGGCAGATGCATCAAATCAATAGAGCAACCAAGATCGTATCTTGTTTCTAAAGAGAAACGAATGAAATATTACAATACTTAATGTATATATTGATGACATGATAGTTACAAAAGATGATATGGAGGAATGTAAGACTTTGAAAGAGTATTTGACAAAGGAAATCGAGATGAAGGATCTTAGGCCTTTTAAGTACTTTCTTGAAATTTTGGTCTTAAGATCAAAATTAAGTATGTTTCTCTTTCAGTGACTATATTCATTGGATATGTTGAAAGAAACTAAAATGACAACACGTAAATTATTGAATTCTCCTAAAAGGGCACTGAAATTGTGTTGAAGAAAATAACACTTTAACTAATAAATGGAGATATCAAAGACCTGTAAGGAAATTGACATATCTATGACATACCAGATCAAATTTACCTTATGCTCTTAGTATGGTTGGTTAGTTAGTGCATGCACAATCTAGGTGAAAACATATGAATGTTGTTATACAAATTTTAAGGTACACAAAAGCTCCTCCTAGAAAGGGAGTTTTGTTAGAGAAGAACACAGTCTACAAGGATGTTATGATTTATAATGATGCAAATTGGACTCTTGATAATAGAATATCAACCTTTGTATACTTCATATTTGTAAAAGGTAATCTTGTCACCTGGCTAAGTAAGTAAAAAGTTACCCATGTAATGTAGAAGTTGAACTTAGAGGAATGGTTCCTAGACTCTGTCAAGATTTGTGGCTCGAACGACTTTTTCAATATTTAAGATTTATACATACGTGTCTCATTCAATTGTAGTGTGATAATATAGTTGTGTGTGACATTTCTCACAACCTATTCAACATATCATATGAAGCATGTGAAGTTTCATAGTGTTTTCATCTAAAAAATTTAGATAAAAACATTATAAAATTCCTAAATATTCGATCTAAAGACTAACATGCAAATATTATTACCATAGTTGTGATATCTGTATTTAAAATTGTACCTAAAACTTATACAATGTATTTTACTTTTCAGTTTTATTATAAAAAAATAACTAAGTGTTCGTTTTACATCATTCATTATTCGTAATTTTGTGACAAAATTTATGTAATTAAATGCCACAAAATATATTATAAACTCAACATCCACTGTAAAAGAGGTTATGATCAGTAATAATTTAACACTCTTCCACAAAATAACACCTCTATGTATACAGAGCCTCAATATCACTTTGAAGACAAAAAATTACCGTTATCGTATGTGAATTCTCTTTGTGATCATTAGAGGTCAAATAGAAAATTTTCTATTTCAAAATGCTCATATTAATGCAATTAACATAAATTCTATATAGTGAATTATTAATTAATTAATTAATGAATTATTATTTTATATTAAATATTTAGAGAACAGTCAAATTATGTGTAAAATAATAGTCCATTAATTGTATATTTATTAATTCTTTGAACACAGTTATATAAACTAAATTAAAAAAAAAACTTTTAATTCACATCTTAAAATGTATATGTTTCAACATTTAATTTTTGGTAAATGATCATTTTCATTCCTAAAACAATTTAGTTCCTAAATGAAAGACGAATATTATTTAGTCCTAGCATATGCAAAAAAATGTAAAAATGATTTTTTGTTGTTAAATTTCTAGAAACCATTAATAATGACAATAATTTGAATTTTTAAGGACTAATTTAACATAAGTTGCAAATATTTGGACTAAATTGCATTATTTTACAAATTTAGAAATTAAATCACGTTTCCCTTCTTTTATTGATTAAATTATTTATTACATATAACAAAAAACTTGCTTTAGGTATTGAAAAAATGATAGGAACTAATTCATAAATAATAATAATAATAATAATAATATAATAGTTAATTACTATCTCTTACATCCTGTATTTACAATAATACTAATTCAAGATACTATTCATGCACATGCAGACGTGAAGGAGATAATAACAAATAGGTCCCAAATTTTTATGGTATTGTGACATTAGTCTCTGTATCGAAGAAAATTAAAAGGAAAATCCTTCAAAGTGTAAAGTTAACAATTACATTAATTTAAAAATAAAGAAAAAAAATATGACTAGCCTATTTAGAGACAATAAAAATGATAATGTTTAGTTAAATTCTTAAGGAGTAAAGTTAAATTAAGCAGATAAGATTAGGGAGTAAAGTGACCGGATTGCACTTATTTCAATTTTCTTACTATCAAGATTAATATGAAAATACATCTTTCAAAGATTAAATGATTGTTTACCCTTGAAAATATATATAAAAAAAGCATATTAATTATATTTTTTAATTTATATATTGTCTTCTCAAGAAGACAATAAAAAATATCATATTTAATTTATGTTCTCCTTATAGAAAGTCATTTAAACAATATTTTATTGTAAATCTTTCTAATTAATTATTATATATTTATAGATTTAATTACTCATTTTTTTGCTAAGTCAATGCACAAATTTGGCATGTGAGTCCAAAATACATCTCTCTATGAGACTTTCCATAAATTCAACCAAGTTACACCTTTAAGTTACATATATAAATAAAACAACATTGAGAATGAGAAACACACATTGAATTAGCATTTCCAAAATTTCTTTCTTTCTCTTTTTTTGTCACTATCATGACGAGGAAGAAGGTGGATCTAACATATATAAAGAATGATTCAAAGAGAAAGACAACATTAAGCAAAAGGAAAAATGGTATGAAAATGTTCTCTCTTTATTTCTTTTGAATTATGTATAAATTTCTTCATAAGATGTATTTGTTTCCTTTTAATGAAATTTTTATCAGTTTCTCTTAATTGTCTTCATGGATTTTACAATGTTTGTAAACAGGTTTAGTGAAAAAGATTAATGAAATCAACATTCTTTGTGGGATTGAAGCATGTGCTATAATTTATACTCCAGATAATCCTCAGGCAGAGGTTTGGCCATCTGATAGGGCAGTCCAAAGTGTGCTTTCTAGGTTTAGGACAGTGTCTGAACTTGAGAAAGGCAAGAAAAAGTTGTGTCAGGAGAGCTTTTTGAGGCAGAGGATCATCAAAGCACAAACACAATTGAGGAAACTAAGGAATGAAATAAGGAAGAAAGAGGTGACCCTTCTCATGTTTCAATACCTCAATGCTAAGAACAACTTTGAAAATTCAAGAATGATTGATCTCAATGATATCTCAAACTTGATTGATCAAAACTTGGAGAAAATAGAAAACAACATCAGCATAAGTCAATCCCAAAAGGTGAAAACTATTGCTGAAAATGGAGGAGAAACCATGAGTTCCCTTGTGAACCATGTTATAGGGTTAGAGACCCATGTAGAGGCAATGCAACATCATAACTTGTCTATGGACCTCAACAATGGCTATGGTAAAACCATTGGGTGAGGTTATGTTCTTAGTGCTTCACTTAAACTCATATGCCCCTTTAAAAAATCATGTTCTTTTCAATAAAGTTTGAAGAGTCTCTTTTTATTTGAACCAATGTTTAATTGTCCTAGTTTTTGTCTTTTAACGTGTCTAATCTTAGACACAAGAATAATACCAAACAAATCTGAGTCTTCATCGACATTAGTATACATTATAGAAGTTACATGTACCTATTTATATGTTTTGAAAGGAA
>Ga0099823_1008588_pt1 | contig 10393 bp, 6 predicted proteins | sample CowpearedBW_FD_76831 | JGI IMG/M metagenome (GOLD analysis project Ga0099823, IMG submission 76831) | Root nodule microbial communities of legume samples collected from California, USA - Cow pea red BW | ecosystem: Host-associated > Plants > Roots > Nodule | place: USA: California | collected...
CTTATCAAATGAAAAAATAGTATTCTATTGGACAGCTGATAGTTTCTGATAATAAAAAAAATGTTAACAAAATAATATAATTAGTAGATAGTTTATTAGGGTTTATTAGTACTTACTTTATTAGCTTGAATTGAATTGTGCAATAAATAGTTGTTATGAGTATAAAGGATTACCTTGATTTTAAATTCTTAAAAATCAATACCAAAGAATAAGATTTGGAAAATTGTGACATGCGAATATTATTATCTTTCACAACTCTTCTATCTCATACATACTATACTTCTGTAAATAACAACTAATATTATCATTTAAGCATTTTTTTTTTCAAATACCATTATTCTTCTGAGTATATCAAGTTCATCTATTTTATCCTTTTAAGCTTTTTTGTTTTTATAAATTATGAATATTCTTTACAAAAATCAACTTTATTTGAATAGGTGAGATTTTGATACCTCTCTATATATATATACACGTGTGTGTAATTTTTTTCACACACTATTTATTTAAAATTATAATTTGTGAATAACTTATGATTAATTAATTGACATCTAAGAATGTTATAAAGAAGAATAACCTTACCTTGTTAATCTCACACACTTTAGTATGATTCATAATTTGGAAACTCACTAAATTAAAAGTAAGATAAATAAAAAGTTATCAATTGTTAACTAAACATCTTCATATATATACTTTTAATCGTGTCGTTATTTGTTGTCACTTTTCCCAACATATGTTTGTGGGGCTTTTGGTTTGATCTGATTTTGCGAATCACTTTTCAGAGATAAAAACAAAAGCTGCTTATGCGTTTTATGGGTTCTCTTCAACTTCAACCTTGGACCTTCACAAACATTGCTATTGGGACCCCCTAACTACTATTTAAACGCATCATTGTTTTGCTTCTTACTACAAGAATATTAAAATATTAAAGTGTTTACCTTAGTTTTCTTATATTTATCTTATTAATTTATTAAACAATAATTTATATTTACCAATTACTAAATCCAACCTTTACATGATTTCTTTTATTTTTAAACTCTTTTTTGTGTGTCTGAATTTATTATAGTTTCTAATTAGTTGACCGTTTAAAAAAGAAAAAAAGTTATAAAAAACGTATTATTAATTTATTTATATTCTCTTTTAAAGGTTTAAGAAACAAATATGTGAAATTAGTGTCTAAAAATGTTGTGTGTGTGTGTGTATATATATATATATATATATATATTATAGTTTTAATTTTTTTACAGAACCAATTTTATATTTTTTTTAACATTATATTAAATTTCTGCATCGATATTTTGTATTAAAACTATTAGTTACTAAGTGTAATAATTTGATTTATTATGTTATAAGTATAATTATTTAAAGCATTATATGAATATGTATGTATACATGCTTAATGCTAATTTTTTTATTAGATAATATCGATTTATTTTTTGTTTACCCTTCATAAAAATGATAGATATAATTTCTATGAAAATTTTTTATAAGATAAATTTATCACACATGATACTGTAAAAGGTATTTGTATTATCAATATACATACATACATAATAAATTTATAAAAACCGGTTTTGAAAAACAATTTTTAGTAATAGTTGAAGTATGCCAAGAAAAAAGCTGTTTGACAAAATAAAGTAAAATAGAGTGCAATAAAGATACGAAGTGGAGGAAGGAACAGTTTGGTATGAAAAACAGCGCCAATAAATTTGCAGCTAATCATTGGATGAGGCTATGAATACAGAAGAAAGTAAGTGAAAGTTAATATGACATGAAAAACCATTACTCAATTCCTAGTTACGCAATGTATAATGTTAATTTACCCTAAAATATCATGAAATAGGACTGAAATAGTAAAGTTGGTCATCGTGGAAACATTAGAAGCGATTGAAGTTGCTGCGTTGTGAGAACATTTTGTCTTCACCAACCATCTCATGGTTTCTACTTCAAAGCCTTTGTATTGTCTTTTTCATTCCTCCTTCTCTGTTGTCTTCTTCAAATTCATCTAACAACTTTTTCCTATGCAGGTACCCTCCTTGGCAGCACTGTTTAAGAACTATTTACACTATTAACTATGATAATACACTGTCGCACAATGAACAGAGTATAAAAATTAGGATCTTAATTGGACACAGATTTTGATAGAGCCAATAAATTCTTTCATTTGATGGCATGAGATTAGGAAGTAAGGAAAGAGTGATGCAAGTACTAGGTAGCTCAAAAAATGTTGGCACCATATTAAGGAACTGATTTAACTTTTTTGTTTTATCCAACGCAAGTAGTAGCTAGGGCAGATCTGTTTCTGGGCCTATAATTTAACTGTTCACATATCACTATCCCTCACACTCACCTTCTCTGTAAGTTAATTTTTACTTTCTGGCTGTTTTCCACCTTTCACGAATACGTTTGAAAATCAATTGCTGTTTTCCTTCGCAGGTAAAACATCTCGCACTCCAGTAAGCCAACCTTTGTCTCCTTGAGGAATCCTATATATAAATTATCAAACATAGACCCAACAAACATAAAAAAGAAACTCTCACTAGGAACCCTATATAGAAAATATGAGTACTAAGTACAATAATTGCTCGTCACAAAGTACGCAAAAGCAATAAGTGTTTATAAGAAAATCAACATAAAAGAAACACAAGTACATTTACCATTTACCCAGTACAAAATTCCACCAAGAACAACCATGACATGATTATAACTATTATGTAGTAATGGCCTTAGTTCACAAATATACAATTTGTGCATAAAATTCAACTCTAGAAAAGTATAGGATTTGTAATCAGAAATTAAAGTTACGAGGTGAATGTGACCGAACAATGATTATCTTGTAAAAGCAAATTTGGAGTGGAGTATGCTATCAATGAACATTTTATCAAATTCACTAATATACGTAGATCAATCAATGTTTAAACATAAGAATAATAATTTCAAGTCCACTGGAAATAGAAATTTGGTAAAGAACCTACAACTTCTGGATTACAACTGAATTGGCTATCCCAGCTTGTTCTATAGACTGGTCCCAATCAGTGAGTTGTTTAGGAGGAAACCCCATTGCTTGCAGTTGGTAACTTCTGACTCCCCCAGGTCTTGATGCATCAATGAATGCACGAACATCTCTGATTGTATGGTGGTGATTGAAGCGAGAAACCATGCGTGTGCCATCGGCTAACCTCAGCTGGATTGATGTTACTGGCTGTGACTCGTCTACAACTAACCCCAATGTTGGCAGTGGAGCAGTAGTTGGTGAAGCACCAGTTGTTTGAGTAGCTTCATCACTGCTGGAGCTGGGGCCACCTAAGGTTCTTCCAACACCCTGGAAAGGAAGATGGCGTGGCTTCACCGGTTCCTGCACATAAACATTGACAAAAGGGAAAAAAGAAAGGTAAAAACCATATATAGGATAGCGAACAAATCCAACTCCAAAGAAAATAAATAGAAAAGGGCGTACTGGATAGTCTTCATCGCGCCTTGTGAGGTTGACGTGGACAGCAGTTCTCCGATCGGCTGGTTCAAGCTCTTTGGGACACACAGACTTCTTTATGCTCTGTATTGAGGTGAAAAAAATTATTATTCAATGAGAAGACAACGATAACTTTCACAAGTTGCAAGTTGTGAAAGCAGTCACAACAAAAAGAGCCACGAATTGAAGCTCATTTATGTCCTAAGCTATTGACTGAGATTCTATTTGGATAAACTTCTTTATATACAAGTAAAGAAAAACAAGAAAGTGAAATTAATTGAATTCTTCTTTTATAACCTAAAATAAACTTATGCAATATTAACAAATGTGGACTATGAAAAATTATGGAAAACAAACAATTCTGTATAACGTAGAGCAAACAAGTGCTGCAGGCAAAATGGTGGAAAGCCAATAATCCATTATATCATATAGTGGATAATGTTGCAGGCAAATTGCAGAAGTTGCATAGCTGTTGAACTATATGATATATCAATTACGAATATATAATTCAGTATTAAGTAAATGACAATAAAAAGTTCTTTTGGAAAAATACTAATTCCGATTTTCAATTGAATATATAATCGATAGAGATGAGAGGTAGGTGCAAAATGCAGAACACATGCCATAACAACAACAATCGTAGCAGCTACAACAGCAAATGAAATTGCAGATCCGATAAGCTCTGCAATGTAACAGTAATATAGTACCGATACAGCGGCTATTTAATAACACTGCTTTATGCACCAGAAAATTTAAACGAACTTCTATGAAATCTAACTGCATAGGATATTTCTAACTTAGGAAAAAACCTTAATTCGTTTCACCATTTTCATTTAATTTTCTTGTAAATGCTAATGAAGAGTTTTATCCAAATACAGTACCAGTAAGAAAAAAAAAACTTACAAAAACTAAGCTGACACGATGACGACAAGGTGCATTTTTAACATAACTTATTTCAGTAACCTTTTCAGAACAGACTATAAAAAGAGACTACAACTTATAATCACTCAGTGAACACTTTCCATAAGCACTTAGTTAAACCATTTACCGAAACGTACATGCACCCTTTGAAGACGTTCTTATTAATATAGAAGACATGGATAAAAGACTATGAAAGAAAAGTTTTTTGTGGATCATTTACCTCGAGAAATGGCGCATTTTGTGGATCATCCAGCCTCCTCAAAGGTCCATCATTGACAGAGAATCCATTCCTCCAAAATGTGACAGTGTGGGTGACTTCCTCTAAACGCTGAGGCTGAGAAACAGACGGAACAGTCTCACCAGAAAGCAACCTCGCCGCGCCACTGAAACTTCTCGAAGAATTTCGAGGGTTCTCAGGAGGCGGATCAACAGCAACATCCCGAGCATGTTGGAAAATATCATCCACACTGTTGTTCCCTCTGGAAGGATCTCGAACAAGCATCCCACTGAAAATAACATCAAAATTCAAAATTCAAAATTCCAATGCAAATGTTACATTAGATCACACTCTCTCAATATTTCACAATTTCAAACAATAAAATAAACAATTGTTTTAAATACCTATTTTCCCCGCCAGTGTAGTACTCGTCAGGTTGGAAATCTGGATCGGAATCGGAATCAGAGTCACGGGAGGAGTGTTTGAGATCACCTAGGGTTCGAATTTTGCCTTGGCGGCTGGAAGATGGTTTCTTGCCCAGAGACCTGCGCGATCGGAGCTCGTAGGGCGCGCGCGACGGTGACGGAGTCGGCGAATGCGATGGTGAGCGCGAGGGGTAAAAATCCGGAGAATGAGAATCGGATGGAGGGGAAGAGGCACCTGCGTTGGGGTTGGGGTTTGGAACAACGTCGTCGTTTTGGGGAAGGGTTATAGGGTTATGGGCATTATCAAGAAAGGTAGAAACAGCGGCATCTAGGTCAAAATTATGGCTTTCGAGAAAGAACAGTGCTTCTTCTTTGGAAGAAGAAGTGATTTCACAGAAAGAGTGTACCATTGCTGCGGCGTTACCATCCGGATTCTCTTTCTCACCTTCCATTGTTTTCTCTCTTCTTTCAGTGCCTTCTTCTCTCTCACAATGTCCCACATTGAATATATATACACGCACACTACCGTACTTGCCCACAAATTCCCAATCATTCATACGACACCGTTTCTACCCTTTTTCGCTTTATCTCTTGCGTGAACTGTTGGGAACTCAACCCAGACAGATTTTTTTAGAAAAAATAACACAGTTTATTTTGTAACAAAATCTATTGTTAGAGTATATTTTGGGGAGTATGTGGAAGGATTTCAACCACTTTGTTTCGCAATGAAAAGATATTTTCTATACAAATATTTTTTCTAAAATTTATAATATTTTAAAATAACAGGTCAAATTTCTAAAAATTAATACTTTTTAAGGCTTAAACGTGATTTTAATTATGGTTTAGGTTATAATAAATTTAAGAATTTTTAATTAAGTTTTTAATAAATTTATATGGTTTATAAAGTATTTATAAATTTATTTTTTTCAACTGAATTTATGTTATTAAATCACTGATGTGAATGTTAAATTAAAAAAAATTTAAGTGCACTTTTTAAGTAACAATTCTGTTAGATTTAATTTTTGTATCAATTTTAAATCTATACTTATATATAAAGGATATTATAAATTTCTATTTTTTATTTTATCCTTTAATGAATAAATTTTATTTTAAATTAAAACAATTATTTTATCATTTTTACTTTTTAGATAACCACTATGCTAGATTTAATTATTTTATTATTTGTAAAATATTTTAAAATTAATTTATTTTAAACTAAAATAAGTATCTTTAATACAAAATTTTCTACAAAATAAATAAATAAAAATTTATAATAAAATTTAAAAAAATTATTTATATTTACTTTTAAAATTAAAAAAATAACACACATGCGTCCTCATTGAATCAAACTAAAAAAATTAGTTTTTTCTTATTTTATTTCTTATGCAAAGAAGAATTTTACATTTTTAAAATGTAAATTTTTACATTAAAGTTAGTTAAGAATAAAAAAATCACAAAATATCTACAAATAACCTGATTTGATCACAACTAACTGACCCTAATAATGTTTTATTAATCACATTAATTACTTTATTTATACATTTTAAGCAATAATTTTCCCTAAATTTTTCATAAACATAGCGATTGTGATCATTAGCCCGGTGGTTCAAATAGTCAGGAAAGTTGATTGCATCTGGAGGAAAATAAAACTAATAATTTTGTTTTTCTCAATTCATTATTCAAATAGAAATGCCTAAATGTATTCTGGTTCTAATTCTATCCCTTGTAAAAATGGTGTATATATTTTTCTTGTCTTCAAATTTGAAGATACCTTTTTTGTTCTTCCAAAATAAATATTAGTTTAAGTTCCGAAAAAAAAAATCTAAAATCTAAAAATCACTACATTTTGTCTATATAAATTTTGGAAAAAAAAGATTAATGGCAAGATTAAATAGGTTTTGACATTATAATATATTTAGTTTTATCCTTTCAGTTCTTACAAAATAACTAAATTAAAGGTAGACTCTCACTTCTTACATTACAATATTTTTATTTTAGAATAATAGTTTTGAAAGCTAAAATGGAAAAAGGTAATTTATTATATTGTAAAGTAAATTGATTATCCCAGGTGACCAACATCAATACATAATTTATCCTTATTAATTACACGTGGTGCTCGTATTTGGCATCCCTTTAATTTGTTTCGAAAATCTACAAAGCAGTAGAGAGCACAAATGAACAATAAACAGAGAAAAATCTGAGGTAAAAGACAACTGATGAGTACATGTAAGATGAAAGAAAGAACGAATTTCCAATGGATAAATTTTTCTCAAATTTGACAGGAGAAAAAAAAATCCTAAAATATATATATGTATATATACATTGTATAACATATTTCCTCTTTTCACAGCTCTAATTGATTGAATTTCTTGATCTAGCAAAATCTGGAACAGATACAAAAAACATGCATTATGGACATGCCACTGAAGAAGAAAAACACAAACCATTATAAGAAAAGCAATGAACATTTACCTCAAATCTGAGGCCAAGTCTGCGCTCATTAACTGCCATCAATCTTGAAGAAGTACACATTGCCATTAAACATGAGTTACTAGCAAGCATCCCCATTCACGTGTATCAAAGATTTGAAGTGGAGTAGTCAATAATGATTAATGACTGCATATCTATTTGAATGGTACATGTGCTGAGGCAGCAGCTGCCTCCATTACTAAGGATATAGGTTGGCGAGCTTGAAGGCAAGCTCCTACATCAAATGGAAGCAACCTAGAACCATCAAAAATAAGATTAACGCCAGGAAGGATTGCTTCTTTACTATCATTTGCTTCTGGTTCAGGTTTTGTCTTATTGGCTTCAGGGGTTTCTTTAACTGGTTTCGTGGCAGCTTCATGAGGAAGAGTTAATGCGTAAGATCTGCATGCACCATGCAAGAGCACACACTTTCTGAGACTTTAGATGATTAGAAAATCCAAGTTACGAAAAGCATTCTTTCTGTCTTGTGTTTGACAAGGCAAATAGAGTTTTATCTAATGAAAACATATATAACTTTAAGCATCGGATTAATAGGAATTCAGCAACAAACCTAAGAACATTGCCATCACAGCACAACACTTCATTTTGGCTGCTTTGTTGGTTAGCAAGTTTTAACCTCTGACGCACGCTCAATACCACCCCTGAAGCGGGAGAAATATCAATAAGTGGATTCCATGTTGCCCTAGCTTGGTCCATAGGTTGTCCTGTAACTTGCTCTTTCTGGTAAAGAAGCTTTGCAGTTGGACCTGTTGGTTTGTACTCAGCACAAATGTCATGTAACTTTTTCCTTAAGATTTGCATTGCATCATGGTGTTCGCCAAATGAGCCAGATTGAAGTATCTTAGACGAAACTATCCTTCTACATATACTATTGCACAACGTTGGACTAAATAGTGGTATCCCGAATTCCACACTCAATGGCACCCATTCATATTTCTCTATGGAAGAGAAGTGGTCTGATTTAGTTCCGTTAAATAGTTTCAATAGCCGAACATAACCAACTGTCCACAGTTCCATTTTGTTTGCCAAATTATTCAACAGCGAATTCAGCTTAAAATATTCCTCTTCATCATCTAGTCCTAACTCTTTTCCTACAGAGGCAATTGATCCATCAGCGTTTCTTAAAGGCAAAGGAACATCCAAAGTAATAAGTTTTCCAGATTGATTAAGATCAAATCTACTGAGCGGCAGCACAAGCACAGCTGAATGTTTAAGAAGTGAATTTAAGCAATGCAAAAGTATACTTCCCTTCACCATGTTTCCTTCGAGCTTCCTTCCTAAATCTCCTATAGTGGAACCATCCCAAGACCATATAAGGGCTTTCTCACAACCAGTCAATGGAGCAGGAAGCAAGCGCATACATTGGCCTTTCATCAAAACAACTGATAGAGGCCCACTACCTGCAGTTGAATATAATACCAATTTCATCCATGGACTCATGGAAGAATATGCAGGAGGACCAAAATGAACAGGTCCTGTAGGTTTAGGAAGAATTGATGAAGGGGGGAGAGGCACTAAGGACACAAGTATACCATAGTCACGAAGAAACAAACGATCAAGAGTAGTTGGTGTAAGAGAAGCCAAACTTTCAGAACGGAGAAGATCCACACGATATATCTTTCTTCTTTTCAGTATTTCTATCTTGACATCCGAACCTTCAAACACTGCTGGTTTCTCATTCTCATGGAAATTTGTGTGGGACTTGTCAGCTTCAAACATTGGTAGTTTCTCATTCTCACGGAAACTTGTGTGTGACTTGTCAACTTCCTGAATGTGAGGATCACTTCCTTCCTCCAAAGTAGCGGAATGAGTTTCATCATCCATCCCACTACTAGTAATGTGAGGATCACTTCCTTCCTCCGAAGTACTGGAATGAGTTTCATCATCCATCCCACTACTAGTACTAGGAACACCTTTGTCAGCTTCCTGAATGTGAGGATCACTTCCTTCCTCCAAAGTACTGGAATGAGTTTCATCATCCATCCCACTACTACTAGGAACACCTTCACTATACACTGAAGCCTCCACGAATTTCTCTGAAACAGAATTTATTAACTCCTCAGTACTAATCACAGTTTGTAAAACACCAGACTCTTCTGATTTTTCATCCAAAATTTCAGCTATCACAGAACTTGGCCCATCATTGGTTGATGTAATCATGTTCAGGTTATCAGAACCTCCCTCTTCTTCATCAGTAGCTATTCCACCTGATTGAAGACATTCTAAGACACAACGCAGACTAAATAAATGATTTGCAAACTCCTGTAATTCTCCCTCATATCTTGCACCTTCCAGGGTACTAAGATCCTTGCAAAGATCAGTAATGCTCGTATGACCCAATTTTCCCGCTTCATAAAGTGTAACAGCATGAGATTTCAGGCCTGCAGGTTTGGCGACAAACAAGAAGATAAACCAACTCAGACGCCGTAATGAGTAGCAGAATTCATTTCATCCAAATTGCCTTCAAGAATAATATAACTTATATTTTGACAAAACAGTTAAACTCTTCACTAAGTCCCTGTGACTGACTGTCTTATTTTAAGTTTTCCTCTGAATAACTTATCTCAAGTAAAAATGCTATAAGCAACCCATCCAAAAAATAAATACAATTAATACTTGCAACCAATCATATTTAAGTATATTAGAGAATTATACCAATAATTTTGAATGAAATTGTTCAATTCCATATTTACTTGAGATAAGTTAGACAACCCTTTAAAATTCTAGTCCCTACGAGAAAATTAAGTTTTGATCCTTACATATTCGTAAGAGTAAAGTTTTGGTAACTGTGGCGAGCACTAATACTAGGTTTTTTATGGTATAAATCCGATACATAAACTGTCGTATCTATAAAAATTATATGAGGATTAAAAC
>Ga0099823_1008590_pt1 | contig 10392 bp, 2 predicted proteins | sample CowpearedBW_FD_76831 | JGI IMG/M metagenome (GOLD analysis project Ga0099823, IMG submission 76831) | Root nodule microbial communities of legume samples collected from California, USA - Cow pea red BW | ecosystem: Host-associated > Plants > Roots > Nodule | place: USA: California | collected...
AAGAGCATAAAGTATGTCTTTTTGTCTATTTTCTCTTATAAAATTATTTGATAATGAAGTGCTCTCGACAAACTTTTAACAATATTAACCTGACAACACCTCATTGGATGAAAGGAAAGTTTGGTGTTGCTCAAGAATGGAAGAGAAAGGGTTTGAAAAGAAAATTTTGTCAAAGTTTGTCAATTTTTTTTTTCATAGTAGGATAGTCCTTTTCCTTTTGTTGTCATCGCATATACCTTCATTCTAACAAATCTACGTTGTTTTCATTCTATTATTATACTTTTTTTTTATATTTAACTTCTCAAATGTTTTCTTATATTTATTATATCTTGCTTCTTCTATTTTTTATCTTTATATATTAATAGTTGTTCTCTCACCTTTTCTGATATATTTTACTTTATTTTTAATAAATATAATTTTATTTTATATATTAATTTAATAACATTATAATATCATCACCTACTAATATAATATTATATATATTTAAAAAATATATATACATGCCAGCACCGTCGCACCGCACCTGTATTTATGTTAGTGTTCTGTTAAAATTGTTTATGAATATCTTCATTCAGGTAAACCCGTAAATAAATATATTTTTTCCTCTGATGATCCTAAAGATGTTATTACACCTTTCTTTTTCGGTTCATTTATCCAACAACCTCAATAACACGACCCACATCCCCCACCAAACCTTAAACAACTCAAACTTAACCTCAAGCAAAATTCCGAACCACAAAGTGAGAGAAGACTAATTTTCAAATGATTCCTGGAAAATAATTATAAAGGGAGCATACTTATAATAAAAAGGAAATTAAGATTATATATCTCAAATCTTTACATTTAAAACGAATTTGGCTAAAAAAAAAATCCCCATCGTAAATGATAAAACAAATTTAAAATTCATAATTTTGGGATTTCGCGTTAAATAGATTCTCCACTTATCCAATCTCAAACCTGCAACTTTACTGGCATTTAACACATTTTTCTACACTTTTACTTTTATTGATTCAATCCAAAGAAATTAATCTCAAAAATCACTTGCGTTATTTTAAATTATGTTAGAAATGAAAGTGAGCGTGAATTTTATATCGAGTAAAAGTAAAAAAAATTGAAGAATTATTTATGAAAGATGAGTTTTAAATGTGTGGTTGAAAATGTTAATCGTGAGTGTGGTTGAATGGAGCGAGAGGGAAACAGTGTTGATGAGTGGCAGGTAGGTGAGTCATGTTATTTTAAATTGGACAATTGAATGTACCCTTTTGCTTCATTTTTTTCTCCGTCAGATTAATTAGTGACTTCAAATCAAACCCATCAATCTTCAGCATCACTCCCTATGTACAACCACTTTGTTTGTGTACAAAAAAGTAGACCCCAAAAAGTTGCACATCATTCCATATTATATTATTAAACACTCGAATAATATCAACAATTCATTATATACTTTTTAAATTCCTCAAATCAAATTCACACTTCAACTTTTTTCAGATTGCAGGACATTTTATTTTAAGTTTTCTAACGAGATATTATTTTAAGATCATTAATATACAACACTTTTGTATAATTAAAAAAAAAAAGAGTGTAAGGATAACAAAACTTGGTGGTGTAATTAATATGCTATGAGTGAGATTTATGATTAAGATTTAAATAATTTAATTAGGTATTTAAAATTAACATTAATAGTTTTGTGCAAGTTCTGTTTTTTTAATAAATCATTTTAGAGAGTTTAGTCAGGTAATCAAAAAATAAGTTACCGATAAATCACATATAAGTTACTTTACAAGTTTATAGAACTAATAAATTCAAACAAGCTTTAAAGAATCTATTACAACCGCTACTTTTAAGAATGATGATTTAGACTTATTTCATATAATTAAAATAGAACTTTTAAAAAAGATGCTTTTGAACCATTTTAATTGTTGGGAACAGTTTTTAGAATGTTTTATCTTAAATAAATCTTACATCAATTAAGAGAATAAAAAAAATATAACGTTAAATATTAATATAAGAATTTGTAATAGTAAACATTTATTTATTATCCAATGTGGTTAAGATGGTTGTTAGGTATGTGCTCTTAAACATTTTACTACTCAAGATCATTTCCAAATTCAGTTAATGTTCACATTTTCCATTACAGAATTTAAAACTTGAATTAAAAAAATAAACTACTATTAAATCATATTAATTGAAATAATATGAAGAATTTTTAAGCAAAATTTTGACAGATACAAATACATTTTTGAATTTAACTAAAAGTAAAGAATTGTTATAAAAATGTAGGTTTTTTTATAAAATTTTTGGATTGAAAGAAAGTGTTTGAAAAATACGATGATAATAGTTGGTGTGATAGAAAATAGTGTGCAACACAACAGAGTTGAGTGGCAGAAAAGATGAGAGAGAATGAGTTAAAGGGGCAAAGAGAAACCCCACCTTTCTTCCCACTATTCTTTTTATTTATTTATCTCTTTCTTTACAGTACTTAAACAGTACAGGTAGGTTGGATTTTATGTGTGTGTGTGTGGTAAGAGTCTCTTTCAGTTTTCAGGGAGGGAAAGAAAGAGGGTGTGTGTATAAGAGGAGGAGGAGCTTCATCACTTTCTTATCACAAAGGAAGAAGAAACAAGAAAGAAAAACGCCCTACTTGTGTTTCTCTATATCTATCTTATCATGTTTGCAAAAGTCTCCTGCAAAACAATTCCCTTGCTGGGAAAAGATAAAGATGATTTTTCCTTACCTTTGTTTTCTTTTCTTTTGGAAACAGTGCTTTGCCAGATTTGTATGTGTGGTTATGAGATCTTCAATCGCTTTCCTTTCTCTGACTATAATGAAGACAGTGACACTTCCCATCCTTTTCTCTCTCCCTCTCTCTCTGCTACTACTTCTTTCACACACCTTCACTTCTCTTCTCTTCACTGCTTTCTGCTTCTCACCCTTTAAATCTCTCTCCCTCTTTTCTCTTTTCTCACTTTTCCACTCTTTCATCTAGCTTTTTAATTTACTTCTACAACTCATTTCGCTACTCTAATTCTGTTTTCTTCATCCCTTTTGCTTCCCATTTTTTAGCAGTGCTTCTTCTCGTGTTCATGTTCAAGCTTCAGATTGTAGAACTTTTTGATAATGGTAAGGTGTAAGTGCAAGATGCAGTGTAGTTGCTTTATCTGTTTGTTTCTGCATGTTATCTGCATTATATCACACAAGTTGACCTTTTAATTTTTCTGCTTATGAATATGGCACTGCATATTCGTGTTCAAATAGAGAAAAGAAGCTCTGGTTTTTGCTTAATTGGTCGCATTCGTAATATGTATGTGTTGATGCTTCTTCACCCGTGCATGGATCGGCTGGAAACAAGGGTACACACTATTCTATTATTCTGGAAGTAATTGATCCTGAAAGTTTTTGAAAATGTGTTATGTGTCCAGATTTTCTTGTCTGTTGCTTTAACACTTAGGGTTAGGGTTCCTTGCTAGAGTACATTTCTCCATATTTTGGAAGTCATTTAATTGAAGTTGTAAAATTGATGCTGATTCAGATAAAATGCATTACTTTCTCTGTCATTTGAGGGTGCTGTAAATTTGTAATTCCTAATTTATAAACATATATTCAAATGAGGGTTCTATGCAGAATATAATTCTTTCTCTTGTGAAATGATCTGATTTTACCTTCAACAAGTAAGGTTTGCAGAAATACACAAGCCAAAACTATTTATGAAATACATCTGAAATACCTTATATTATTACATATGAATCGGAAGCTATGATTAAAGACTGCATGTAGTGTCTACTGACTAAAAAACTTAATTTACTAGATTGCTTTTGAAATTATCAGTGAGTTCACTTTTAAAGATTTTAGTGACACTGTTAATTCTGTTTCTATCATTTTATTGTTGTGTCAGTGACAAGTGTGATTATTTTCACTTATTTAGTAAAGATCTAACTCATCATCCATGGTGTTTTGAAGTCTAAATATATTCTGCAAAGTTGTGGTTGAAAGTGATATCGTTTTTGTTAAGTTTTATGTTGTTTGATAGACTTTGCATATGGTATTAAAGTTTGTATCAGATGAATGTGTAAGATGAAGGTATTATTAGAAATGGTTGAAGAGAGCTTCCTTCAGTCCACTCATGGATGGGTGAGGGGTTTGAATTAGCTGCTGACTCATTCATTCAAACACAATAGATCTGACATCATGGTATGCTATTGTGAATGTCTGAATGATGCAGGAGCTAAATTTCTTCCTTTTCTTGTCTGTGCTTGGACTGAAGGGAGCTCCCTCTAACTGTTTATAATGTTATCTTCTCTCGGGTTTAGTTTCTCTTATATGTATTTGCACCTGACAGAATCTTGCTCAGGATGTGCTTTTCAGTCTCCATTCTAAACCTTCATGGAATTTCTCATTGTGCAAATGATCATATCATTAAATTGTATTTTTTTTGGTGATTTATTTTCCAGCAAATTTTTTGCAGGGCTGCTACTTTTCTATTTTGATTTATTTTCCTGGCTATTGTTGCATGCATCTTACTAATCTAATCATTGTACTTCATTTTGTGTTGGAAATTTGATCTATGTCTCTTTGGATTATAAGTTTAATCCACTTTACTTTTGGAAATGGCTAGTTCATATTGCAAGTTTAGTCCACAAATTGCAGGTAATAGATCCATCTTAAGACCTACCAGATAGAAAAAAAGTAAGGAAATTTATAACTACCCTTAGTACCTCAAATTAAGGGAATAACCCTCAATTTATGATTGTGCAATATTTTTTCCATGTAAAAGGTTTTTTTTTTTTCTTTTTTATAAATTTTAGCCAATATAACAACACTATTAGAAGGTCAAAATTTTGTCGTGATATTTTTTCTATAGGGTATTTAAATAGTTGCCTGTCTACAAAGTGAATTTTTACTTGTGAAATTGACATCTTTTACGTTTATTTTTCGTCTAATATATGCAATCTAATTAAACAAAACTCTTGACTTAAATTCAATGGCTTATGTTATAACTCTTGTACTCATGCACACAGAAATGTAATTGCAAATTTTTACTGCAAACAACCATTTTGTGATAGAAACAGTAGAAGTAAATTCTGTATCCTGGTAAGGATAAAAATAATGTAAAATGTTGGGTAATGAATAAGAATATAGTCTTAAAAGATGGTGAAATCTAGTTTACTGGTTTTAACTTATTTTTATGATTTTTTGTTGGCTAGACATCTATAATTTCCATTCATTTAATAATTTATTCATATTAATTTTTATTTTCTTTTACTTATACTAAATAGAACACAGGAAAACACATAAGGGATGAATTTTTTATGGGGCAGTTGGACAATTGTTAATCAAGAAAACCATGTATAGAATTTTGACATATTCAGCGAGAGAACTTAAAATCAGTTTATTGGTTTTTAAAAGTATTTTATACATTATGTCAAAGGTGAAAATGGTAGACTCGTATTGGATGTATTTACAGAGTAAGAGTTTCTTGTAATACACATATATTCTTACTAGAAATTATTAAAGTGAGAATTGGTAACACATACAAGTGCATTATCATTCGTTATACATCTCTCCCAGATTTATCTTAGAAACATGCCAACATTGATTGTAGTGCGACACTCACTTTACTCCCAAATGACAACAAAAGAAAACATTTCACTGGTCACATGAAAACATTATTACATTTTCCTTTTCATGCATTTTTCTTATAGGAGGAGGCTCTTGAAGGCAAACAGTAAGTGTCATTATCGTGATGGCAGGTTAATGGTGATGATTCTGCTTACAGGGACTACATTTTTATGTGTCATTTATCAGGTAGTGCTTTTACCAGAGAACTGTCATAAAAGATGAAGAAAACAAACAACTCCTTGAATGCAAGACAGTAGTTCATATAAATAATCTATAATATCTAGAACAAATATTATAAATTACTAATTTATATCTATGTGATTGATGATATTACTACTTGAGAATGAGGCTGTTATATAGCTGTTTATAGACTGACAATCTACATTTGTGTCATACTCTTTTTTCATATTTTCTTCTTGGAGTAACGTTGTTGTAATAATAATTGCATAACTGATCAATCTTCTGTACTCTGACCAGTTTTGCAGTGCCTGAAATTAATTAAATATAATTAAATATCAGCCGTGCAATCGGCGCCACAGACCCTGCCTTTTTGTGTATCATCACTGTTCACTAGGCTGGGTCTACAACCCTAGCTACTGATTGGAACTTGGAGCTAGGACCTTCTAGTTTCTTTGACATTCGCAAGATTTATTTTTTCTAATTTTTCTCTTCAAATACCGTGCACTGTTAATACATTATACAACTGTTACTTTCAATTTCTTTTTCATGAAAGTGTATAAAAAAATGGTCTGGTTGATAGTATTACACTATTCTGATGTAATGACATTGACAGAAGTTTTAATCATGGTCCATGTTTGTTTTGTTTACTTATAATGTGTTTTTGAGGATAATGTCACAGTACAGTACCATCTTAAGCCTCAGCTCAGGAGTTTCATATATAGAGGAGCTTCATATTAAGAAATAATGATAAATAGGCTTGGTATTCCTATATACTTCCAAAAGGGCATGTTATTATTATATAGGGTTGCATGTGTATAACTGGACTAAAACTAGGCTAGTTACTTGAGGAGATCGAGATGAAAGTACAATTGAACTGGATCTCTTACTTTTTTTTATGTATTGATTTAATACTAGATATTTTGATAAATGGGCATGTGATGTGTTAAAGTCATGAAGTGAAGTGCTCTTAAATCTGAAGTGGATTTTCCTCTCCTATTCCCTTTTGTTAGAATCCCCATATATTATTTTTTTATAATCATGCTCAGTGTTGATGATGTTAATGCAGGACCACTATTCCTTCATGTTTGTCCAGGGACGTGTGTGAGTCATTTGTTTAATATTTTATAATCAGTTGCATGTCACGTGTTGAAAAACCATTTGACAATTTGATTTTTGGAGAGTTTATATTAGTTAAAAGTTTTCAATTCTTTTAATAATAATACAAAAGTGGCACTTGTCTCCATTGTGGTACGGCATTTTGTAAATACTTTAATTAAGCATCTCCTCACTCACACTAATCCTCCATCAAGGGTGGTCCAAAGTGAGATGTTGAATGTTCTCATGATGAGTGCATGGGTGGCATCATATGCATGCTGCTGGAATTGTTGTGAGAGAGATGGTGAAACAATTTTTGTGGTACATGAGGAAGTGGGGTGCATGGTCTCAGAAAGCTTTTTCAATCACTAAGATTTATCTGAGAAAGCTGAGCTTGAAAAGCCAACCAACAAGGTTGGTGGAGAGGGTTTTGCATTCCATAGGACAAACAATAAGGGAACAAGGACAAAGAAAAGCAATAAGAGTATAACATAAATAAAAACCCCATTATGGAGTACATTGCATGTGCCATGAACAGTGCTGTGTTTTCACTGCCAAATTTCTCAAATGATTTTAGGGTTTATAAGCCAAGATTAATATCCTTGTGTTTAAGGTGTTCAGAAGCAGCATTAGCAAGAGCAGGGTTAATACTGTCTGGAGTGTGAAGAGTCACATGATGTTTTTTATGAATCTTAACTGATGATAATGCGTAATATTTTGAAGATTTTGTCTGAGTCCATGAATCTAACATGGACCGAGTCCTCGTTTTTCACGAAGAGACTTGAGGATGGTGACACCACTCACAGTCCAAGTGGCAGTACATTAAATACTGAAGTGTGGGGTTTCACCTGTGGTGGTGTGGTCCTGCTGAGTGTGATGGCAGCTGGGTAATCAATGATGCATAAATATGGTAAAAGGGCAATGGGAGTTATTCACTTGGATTATACTCTTTTTTAGGTTTTAAATTTTTAATATTATTAAACCTTCAACTTGTGTTTTTGAGCTGTCTTTGTCACTGCTACTGTGGAGTCTCTGAAACCTTATGTTTATTCTAAAGGGTTATGTTTCAGCCAAATTAATAATCTCTTGTTATCATTAGAATCAACTTCGGAGAATCTACACAACAAAAATCTAGACAACATGGTTTCAGATTTTATTTGCTAAGGTGGATGTCACTACAGTTATACTTTCTGTCTAGTATGCAGTTAAGCACACTCCTACCAAATCAACTCGTTTATGGAACTTCAATAATTAATGTTTAATTATTAGTAGGGGACAACTTGAATCTTTCACTGCAAATCTGCTTCCATAATATATCGTTTTTGCTACATAAAACATATATTTTAAATCATGCATTGGTTTTATAGTGCTAGTTAGCAATGGACAATTTATCTTCCTCTTTCAGGTCTAAAACACATCTAAACATTACTGCTGAATCATGAGTCTTTATTTTATAATGAAGTTTAAAATGTTTAGACTTTATTTGAATAAATGTAAGAACTCGTAATAGATAAATATGTATTTGTTTTTTCATAAATTAGAATCTGTCTGCATATGAAAGAAATTATTGTACTGGTTTTTTCAAAAACTTGATTAGATCTTTTTCGAGTTAGTTTTAAGTTACTAGCAATGTCTTGTGATAAAGTTCATGAAATCGTAGTCTAAATGTGTGTACGAAGAAGTAATGAATAAAATTGCACAATTGAGAATTATTATTATTGTCTTTTTTCTAACTTATTCAGGTTCAACAGGAATAGATAATGGGGAATGGTGAATCCATTCACATTTTATGTCACAGGAAAATAACAATCTTTATCCAATCAAACCTTAATCTCTTTTAATAATATAACCATGATTGAATTTGTATAATGAAAGATTAACTCTAAATAATGTGAAAGTATACCTATTGAAAACAAATGTGATGGAGGGAAGGCAGAACACATTCATTGTTTATCCAAATACGAAGAGTTCAAACTATAGCTAGTCATGCAGAACTGATGGGTACAGAAAATAAAATTACATAAACAGCAAAGTGGATACTGCATGTATTTGACTCCTGTTTGAATTTTTACAAATGATATATAAAATACAAGTTTAATTAAAGAGCACTTAAAAATAATGATTAAATTTCAATCGCTTCATGTATATATTTCTACAACTTGTGCAATAGTTTAGAGAAGGTAGCAGAAGTATAATACTGGGTGAAAGTGCTTGTTACAGTGTAAAATAGACATCTAGAATGAGTTTGGTAAGTTTCTATTACAACGATGTTTTTGTTTTCTAGGAGTTCTATATCTTGATTTTTAGCAGTCCCATAAAATGCACATATCTCAACGCATTTAGGACACTTCCGAGAGTAGTAGTGTTTCTTTCGGGAACATTTGTGTCCCATACAGTGAATTGTCTCCATTTTCTTCCTCAAGTGTCCCATATCTTTGTTTTCACCTGTATCAAGGATAGAAAATAAAATTAGTTGCACTTAATCATTCAAACAAAGAGATATTAAAAAACATTTTAATTAATTGTATGATCATGGATTCTTTAACAAAGAAACTGCAAGAATTTAGCAAACACTTCAATTGAAAAACGAGAGCAGCAAACGTCACAAATCTTGAATTCGTTGCAGAAATTTCAATCATTTGTAGGAGATGGAGCCTAATAACATAATCATAAAGGTTAAGTATTCACCAGAATTCCTTACCAGCAAATTTAGGAACTTGCATCCTCTGCTGCGGCTGCAGTTGTTTGCTTTCTTCCTCCTTCTCTATCTGGGACTGTTTCGGAAGAAAGTTACTCCTGAAAATGTTAAGGGTCAGAAACATCTTCAAAAACCTTCTGTGAAGAGCACACAACTATAATTTTACCACTGAAAGAACACTGATAATGTTTTTCATTTCTTCAAGCATCTTGTGTTCGTGCGATTAACAACACCCTTTGTGCAAAGTTATGCATAATAGAAGCACGTTATCAGAATATGTACTTAACTGAATATATGAAGAAAACATCGGGAAGTGCATCACCAAATCAATATTGATTAAATACGTGAAAAAATTGAAATTTCCTTCTAAGTATGAATTGTTTTAGATTCTGTGGATGACGAGAAAAATTGAAATAGTAGAAAATGATCCTCAAAATAATAACTTGGATTAAATATGTTTTTGTCCTTTAATTTTTAGTGAATTTTGGAATAAATTCATTTTGAAACTTTGGACCAATTTAATCATTTATTCTTTGAGATATGTGAATCTAGTCCTGTTAATAAAATTTTGTTAAGTTTATTTGACATTCATAATAGTATTTGACTTAACATTAAAGAAAAAATGTGTCAAACAACTCAAATACAATACTGAAATGCGGACGAAACGTCAAATAAACCTAACAAAATTTGATTAAAATCACTAAATTCACATATTTTAGAAGATAAATGACTAAATTGGTCCAAAGTTGACTAATTCTAAAATTCACTTAAACTTAAGAGATAAAAACATATTTAGCCCTAAT
>Ga0099823_1008591_pt1 | contig 10392 bp, 10 predicted proteins | sample CowpearedBW_FD_76831 | JGI IMG/M metagenome (GOLD analysis project Ga0099823, IMG submission 76831) | Root nodule microbial communities of legume samples collected from California, USA - Cow pea red BW | ecosystem: Host-associated > Plants > Roots > Nodule | place: USA: California | collected...
AACAAATTAAAATAAATATATTTAAAATTTTAATATTAAATACAATTAATATTATTAAAATATTTAATAAAAATATCAATTTTAATAAAAATAATCATAACATTATATAAAAGTAAAATTTGGCCTAAATTTGGAATGCCTGAAACTGAAAATTTTTAAAAAAATTTGGGACTCAAATCAAATCAAATTAACAAATATGAGGACCAAATTGAGATTCATACAATATTTTGAGACGTGTCATCATATTAGATTGACACATGACACACTATAGACGTGACACGTGGCATAAATATTTTTCTTAAAAAAAATTTAAAAATTTTAAAAAAAATCAAAAATTCTAAAAAACTCAAAAAAATTCAAAAAAACTCAAAAAATTCAAAAAAACGAGGAGTTGACACGTAACACCTACTTAACGATGTTAGTTCTCTACTAACGGAAAGGACCTAATTGATACTAATTTACAAAAATGAGAACCTAATTGAGACTAATAAAAATACGAGGACCAAATTGAGATTTTGCGACAAAAACGAACACCAATAGAGTATTTTAACCAATTATTTAATTATAAGCACTATGAAATTTTCAGAGCTATTTTAGGAGAAAAGACATTATTTTAATATCTCTTTTAATCTAAAATTTTAAAATATTAAATTTATAAATACTAGGTGTTATATGTTATATGTTAATTATATGTTAGTTTGTTCATATTTTTTAATTTTCATAGAAATTTAAAAAGATTATATAATTAATTTTTAAAATAATTATTAAATATAAAATTAAAAAAATAAATATGTATGAAAAAAATTTAAGATAATTATCGAAGATAAAAGAAATTTTAGAATAACGGTTAAAAGTAAATTTTTTATAATATAAAATTGTCTTACCTCTAATTGATGTGAGACTTCTAACAAATATAGCATCGGCCAAATTATAACGATAATAGCGTAAACTTAGTTGACTCTAGTATGATGCAAAACAGTTAATTTTTTTCTAGAATAAAACTTAAAAAACGTAAATTATTTTTAAATTTTCTATTAACTAAATATTTGTATTACTGTCAACTTACCAATACTAATCTTATTTATTTTAATATTTATATTTATTTAAGTTAATGTTAGTTTAGCGTGGGTTAGACCGACACTAATCTTATTTATTTTTAGGGTTTAGGGTACAAACCATAAATTATTTTTAATCTAAAAACCTAAATCACACTCATTTTTTTCATTCACATTCATAAATCTCCTCACGCTCATATCTTTTATCTACACTCATCTTTTGACATTCATCTCCTTCATCCACGTCATATTTTTCATCCAAACACATATCTTTCATCTACATTTTTTCCTCATCTCTTTCATTTACATTCTTTTCCTCATCTCCATCATTTATACTCATATTCGTCATCCACATTCCTCTCCTTCATCAACATCCATCTTCTTCATCTACACTAATTTCTTCATCCATTGTAAAAAAATTTAGGCTTCTTTTGCTTATATTTTTTTTTTGTTCACATTTTTTTCATCTCCATTTTTTAATCATTTTGCTCATTAGTTTATTTTATTTTTTGCCCATTTTTTTTTGTTGAGGTTATTGTCATTAGTCGACACTATTAGTGTCCACTTAGTCCATGCTATTAGCATGCACTTAACCCACGCTATTAGCATCTACTTAATCTATACTATTAGCGTTTGCCAATAGTATCCGACACAATTGATAATGTTAATTTTACCATTATTATTTTAGTTATATTTTATTAACAAAATCAACTCTTATCTAAGATTTAACTTTTTAGTTTTCAATTTTATCAAGCTTTTGTAAATAATTAAATTTTTGGTTACAATAATCTAATTATACTACTAATCCCCATTCTTTTTAGTAAATTTTGTGACAGCAAGCTTTTGTCTAAAGCCAAACAAGTTTGCAATCCTGAGAAGCATGGAAAAGCAATTAAGAACTTGAACGCCAAACGTCATAGAAGTCACCCTTAGTGCCACAATGTCATAAATCATCAATTTCATAAAGCATAAATTTCAGCAATGTTAGGCACCACTAGAGGGCATTGGGCCCATTGCTCTAGAGGCCAGTCACCTAAGGCGCCGTTTTACAAAGAGTCCTTTTCCTGTTCCAGGGTTGGCCAACGTCGACGACACTATATTGGTGTCGAGTGGTACTTATGCTGACGTGGCAAGTTAGTCCTATTTCTTCTTATTTGTTCGAGGGAAAGTGATCTTTGACAGTTTGAAGGGTGAAAACTCACGTTTGGAGACACACACACGCGCACACACACACACATACACACATACTGGTTTGGCCACCCACAACTTAATACTCGATTCATTAGGTGTTTGGAAATATCTTTTGAAACCTATTACCGAAGCAAGATACCTAATGAATGTTGTATCTAAGAATGAAGCTTAACTCATTAGTTGTCTTAAACTCTAGTTCATAAAGTGGATTTGTTTATTAGGAGTTCAAGGAATTGATTCTTAATAAAGAAACCTAGGCTCATTGTACAAAGGAATTATGGTTTGAGTAGACTCATGGGTTAACATTGATATTATAATGGAAAGGAGTTGACTTTTAAAATGCATGCAAGTGAAGTTAGTGAAATTTAACTCCAACAATAACATTTCATATCTTTTCTAGTCTTTTCCATCTTCTAAGCGTGTGGACTTCCAAAGTGTTTTTTCTTTTTTTTCATAAATTTACTTCTTGCACATAACTTCAAAATTATGGAAATATTTTTTAGTCTAGATTAGTTATTAGTTGATCGATTATTTGGTATTACACGAATCTTTTGGGAAAACGATATTTGGTTTTACCGGATATTATTTACACGCCTTGATACGCTTGCCAAAGAGTTAACAACAACTATTTCAGCTTTAACCTTTTTAGCGTCTATCTTTTCATATGCAAAACTGGTGCTTTGACATCAATTTTCCCTCAATTGTGTTGACTTTTGACTGTCTCTAATAGTTAGTTTTCTTATAATGGAACATCAAGTGAATTTGAAAAGGAAAGATTTAGGTAACAAAATGGGAAGAGGATACGAAGATGGAGAAGATGATGGTGTGCACATTTTGAGAGTGTGAAGAGTGGTAACTTGTAGTGGGATTTCTCAGGATTCATTATTTTGCTATGATTTTGTTAAAGTGGAGTGCAAAATCGACAAGGAGAAACAAAAAGAGAGTGAATGAAATGACAATAAAAAAAATTAGAATTACGAAAGTGTCTAACTTTTCTCGATTTCTACTAAGGTCATGTCTTATTACTACGACCGGGATGAAGGATGTGTAGTGGTGAAGAGGTTTGGAGGGTTTAGAGAAGGAGAAGAGGGAAGAAAAAAAAAAATTAGGAAAGTAAGAAAAAGAAAAGTTAATACACTGATATGTGATTATTTTCTAATATCGTTAAACACATTGACTCTATTTAAACAATATAAAAACTCTTTAAAAATAAAATACAAGAACAAACATTAATCATAAACTTAAATATAAAAATTAAACTACTAATTAAATCAAATAGGAAAAAATAGATATAATTTAGTTTCCAAGTTTAATAAAGTAAGTAAAAAATAAAATTTGTAAAAGAAAACGAACTTTAATAACAAAGTTAAGTTAAATATAAACTCAATTATTTAATAATATTAAAATTATTTATTAGTTGAACTTTTTATATTGTCCTTATGTATCAATATATCCAACAGTTTTTTTTTTTTTGGGAGAGTGGGACATAGCAAAGGTGGAGGAAATACAAACTGAAGGAGACGAACTAAGTGCTAATTATGTTGAATTGAGACACAAATTCTCAAGTACACTATACACCCAATGAACTTTACCCTCTTAGCGTAATACCCTTGATACGACAACCCACGAAACAAATCAGATTCTGCACTCTACACCTTTATGTTCCTTTAGGATAAATTTAAACCGTTTTCTTTTTCTATATTCTCAAAACAAAAATTATTCTCCTTCCGTTTCATTTTACATCAAGATTTTTTCATGACGAAAATAATTATAAATAACATAATTTATATAAAAAAAAATACATGTACATTCTTCTCTTTAGTAAAGATATAAAACAGCGGATACTAAGTTGTTTTCCACCTAATTGATTTGTAATTTGCAATTTATCAATGATGGTAGAACGATATTCTTGGTTATTCTTCTTACCTGTTTTATTACAATTCCTCATTTCTGACTTGAAGTTATTCCTGGACCCTTACAAAATCTAACAAATATATCCAAAAAATTTATATACGCTAACATTTTTTATAATAAAATACTTAAACAAATAGTTATAACAACATAAAAAGAGTAATATCTCGTTATATACTTTATTCTATACTCTCAAATACTTTTCCCTCTGTTACAATCAGTAAAACCCTGTCCTTTACAATTTAGAAATATGTTTTCTTTTGTCCCTCTTGTGTTGTAATAAAAACAAAATCATTCAAATTTTTATTATCCTTAGTATTTCAAAAATCTCCATTTATTACCATAAAATATATTTTAATGTCCTTTTTTATTGTTGACATTTACCTATCATATTCTTCTACATTAGATTTATTAACTGAATGGCATTGGAACTAGGACCAGAATGCTTGTTTTCCTTTTCCATCTCTCTCCAATATTGAAAGTATAGTGAAAAGATTGTGTGAATATTGATGAGTCTTTCTGATTGAACAGGTATAAATGGGGAGTGGTTAAGTGTAAGTGAAAAGATTGTGTGAGAATGTGATTAGTCTCTCTCATTTAATAGCTATAAATGGGAAGTAGTTGGTTGAAGGAGGAGTGAGAATGGATGAAATGGCAGTGTGGTAATTAGTCCCTTCCATGCATGAGAAGGCGAAAGTAAAGTGCAGGTATGGAAATTGGAAACGTAGTCAAAAGGAATGTTTTTGGGATTGCAGTAAACACAGTAACACATAAAAGAATAAGAAAATAAAATAAAAATGGGCTGAAAAGGAAGAGACATGTATGGTCAGGTGGGCATAAAGAATTTGGAACTGCATGTCTTGCACACATGAATGATGAAGGGTATCTTTCTAGCTATCAATTTTATCAATCTCATTTCATAATTCATATATGAAAGAAACAAACACAGAAACAGAAACCCAGAAGAAGATGATGATGAATGATTCACAACTCACAACACAGCTCCTGAGTGCCCATTACGGCACAGCCTGTGAGATTTCCTTGACATGTTCTCTGAAGAAAGCGACAAGTTTGAGATAAGTCCAAGCACCCCATGTGGGTTCCTCCTTCCTTTTCATCAACTTTCTTTCTCTCCTCATTCACTTTGCCCTTTAGTTTACCCTCTCTTCTTCTTCTTCTTCTTCTTCAAACCCTCTTTTCTTGCAAAAACAATCTTCCCTTGTGAGTCTGGTTTTCAGTATGTGGGAATCGGAGAGTGAGTCTGCTGCTGGGAGGGAATATGGGACTGGACTTCTCACTTCAACCAAGCACAGTGTCAAGACTGAGGGATTTCACCAAAGAGGAAACTCTTGGTATGTTCAATGCACTCTTCTTATATTACTTTTCGTCTCATGGCTCAAAATAAACATCAAAATTTCAGATAAATTTGCTTTCTATATCCGTTTCATGTTCACATGCAGGTATGTCTCAGCTGATATTCCAAGTGATCTTGTGGTTCAAATTGGAGAAGCAAACTTCCATTTGCACAAGGTAGCTATTATCTTCTTATACAATGAATAAATAAATAAACAAATAGATAATTTCCTACCTGAAAGTATTTTATTTTTCCTGTGAAAACTATGGCCTGAGATGTTTCTGACTTGTATTGTACTGTGGTGAATTTCCCAAACTGTTTCTGGTGGTTTCTGCTGTGAAAGTATCCTTTGCTGTCTCGAAGTGGAAAGCTGAACAGAATCATATACGATTCTCGCGACCCTGACTTGAATAAGATAGTTATGGACGATCTTCCTGGGGGGCCTGAAGCTTTTGAACTTGCAGCCAAGTTTTGCTATGGAATTGCGATTGATTTAACAGCAGCCAATATCTCTGGTCTGAGATGCAGTGCAGAGTATCTTGAAATGACGGAGGACTTAGAAGAAGGCAATCTTATATTCAAGACAGAAGCTTTTCTGAGCTATGTGGTTTTGTCTTCATGGAGAGACTCCATAGTAGTGTTGAAAAGCTGTGAGAAGCTGTCGCCATGGGCAGAGAATCTACAAATTGTGAGAAGATGCAGTGAGTCCATAGCATGGAAAGCCTGTGCCAATCCAAAGGGGATAAGGTGGTCATACACTGGAAGAAGGGCATCACAAGTTTCCAGCCCAAAATGGAATGACATGAAGGACTCAAGTCCTAGTAGGAATCAGCAGGTTCCCCCAGATTGGTGGTTTGAGGATGTTTCAATCCTTAGGATTGATCACTTTGTAAGAGTCATTACTGCAATTAAGGTAAAGGGCATGAGGTATGAGTTGATTGGTGCTGGAATAATGCACTATGCAACTAAGTGGCTACCTGGTTTGATGAATGACACAACAATCCCACCAGATGAAGGAAGCAACAGTAGTAACAGTAACAGTAGCTCTAGTAGTGGTGGCTGGAAAAGTGGACTTCAAATGGTTGTGTCTAGACCTAGAGATGACACTTCAACTCTTCAAGCTAAAGATCAAAGGATGATCATTGAGAGCCTCATCAGCATAATTCCCCCACAGAAGGACAGTGTCTCATGCAACTTCCTGCTCAGGCTACTGAGAATGGCAAACATGTTAAAGGTTGCACTTGCATTGATCACTGAATTGGAGAAAAGGGTGGGAATGCAATTTGAGCAAGCTACACTGGGTGATCTTCTAATCCCATGTTATAACAAAAATGACACTGTTTATGATGTAGATCTTGTTCAGAGGCTGCTAGAGCATTTTCTTGTTCAAGAGCAGACTGAAAGTTCAAGCCCAAGCAGACCACCCTTTCCTGATAAGCATGCCACCAGTAACATCAATGCCAAGACAAGAGTGGCAAGACTTGTGGATAGTTATCTCACTGAGGTTTCCAGAGATAGAAACCTTACCCTCACAAAGTTTCAGGTTCTTGCAGAAGCTTTGCCTGAATCAGCTAGAACCTCTGACGATGGACTCTACAGAGCAATTGATTCATATCTTAAGGTAATCAATTCCTTCTCCAAGTAAAAATGTTGAGTAGTTTAGATTCACATGTGCCTGTAGATGTCTACTCATGCAATTCTTGTATTACCAGGCACATCCAACTCTAACTGAGCATGAAAGAAAGCGACTCTGCCGTGTGATGGATTGTCAGAAACTCTCCATTGATGCTTGCATGCATGCTGCACAAAATGAAAGGCTTCCATTGAGGGTAGTGGTGCAAGTTCTGTTCTCTGAACAGGTGAAGATAAGCAATGCACTATCCAACAGTTCTCTGAAAGAAGGTGTTGAGTCTCACTACCAGCCAATGCTTCCAAACCGGAAAACACTTCTAGAAGGGACACCACAATCATTCCAAGAAGGGTGGGCTGCAGCTAAGAAAGACATCAACACACTAAAGTTTGAGCTTGAGACTGTGAAAACCAAGTACTTGGAGCTTCAAAACGACATGGAAAATCTGCAGAAACAGTTTGATAAGCTGCTAAAGCAGAAGCATACATCAGCATGGACCAGTGGGTGGAAGAAACTAAGCAAACTTACCAAAATGACCAACGTGGAAAATCATGATATTTCTCCTCAGCTTCCAACTTCAGAAGAACAGAACAGAAAGACAACAACTAGAAAGTGGAGAAACTCAATATCCTGAGAGATAATAAACTCTCAACTGCATTGGATTGGAACTTATACCTCTCATGTTTCAGTTTGTGTTCCAGACTTTATTCCTTTTTTTTTACCATATTTCATTCCTTCTTTCTTTCTTTTAGACAGCAAGAATTTGTGGCTTCTCTTCGTTTAATTCTTTCTTCCTTCTTTTATAGAAATCGCTGTGAAATTCAAACTACATTGTAATTTGTCACCTGATCCAATCATAGTTTTCCTTTGCAAGTTCTAGAGGCACTGCTTAACTTTTCTACCTCATGCATTAAATTTACTGCATTACAATATTTAGGACTTAAAGAGACACTAATGTCACAAGTTTACAATATTTTTTCTCAATTTCAACCATGAAATCCTGACTTAATTAAACGGCAACAGACGTATCAGCAAAATATATGAAACATGAAAGTGTTTCACAGTGTTAAATATGATATACAAAAGCATTGATTCATATTTTAACAATTGTTTAAGCTTTTGAAATAGCTTGTTTATGGAAAACTTTTGGGTTATGACGCGCCTTAGAAAGTTAAATATGTTGGCTATCATGCAGAAACAAAAATGGGCCAGTTTCTTACTGAGTATGCACGGGTGTTACAGTTGGACAAAACCTTTTTCTTTTATGTACCTTTTATTTATTAATAAATTATTTATGTACAAGGCTATGATAAAGCCATTTGTGCAAGACTTCAAATATCATGCCTAACCATTCTAACAAAAATTGTCTTTTATAGATTTAAACTTCAATCATGTTCCTAAAAGAATGAGGATGACCTCATACCACATGATTTTGCCCAATGTGTGCATCAGACCAATAATTCTTTGGTCTTGTTTGAGGTCATGGATAGAATTTTTCATGGTAAGCAATATAGAAAAGAAGATGATGAAAGATTAAAGCAAAGTAACAGTATATGGAAGGATGTTAGTGTTGTTGTTAAGAAATAGAGGAACACACGACATAATCAACGTTTGGCCACTGCGTTCCTAATTTTAAACTGGTCTAACTTTTTGTTCTCAGTTTTATGTGACATCATAGTTTTTTATAATTAAACTCGATTAACATTGCTTTATTTAAGTGAAATATATGTTTAAAATTTGATTTCTTTTTATTCTAAAAATGTGTTTTCTTTACAAAAAATTGTGTAATTTTACACCAATTTTACTATAATCTATATATTTAAAAAAAACAATTGTCACTTCTGGATAAATCGTGTATGGAAAAAATGACTTCATAGAGAGATTGTGTTTCATTCACACAATCTTTATTTAAGAAGTCGTAGGACAAGATGATAACTTTGTTTATAATAATTAAGTTTTTTACATGGAGTTCAAAGTAGGAAATAATTTTCATGGAGGAAATCATGATTTTTTTAGATGTGTATGTAATTTTATAATGAGTTTGATGTGGTTTTTCATATTCTCTTTTCTTATTTTCTTTGTGCAAATAATAACTCTCGATTTCTATTTTTGAAATAAGAAGTTGTGAATTATATGCTTAATTTTAGTAAAAGACAAATCATACTAAAATCGTGTAAGCATATCACAAGTTATCATTTTTGTTAAATTAAAAGTCATGGTGCCTATAACTTGCAAATAACCAACCATGAAACTCTAACACAAAAGTGGTAAGTTTTTTCAAAATTTTTCATTTTCGTAAATTAGAGTATGATTATTTTCTTGGCATAAAACCAAACACATAAAAATTATTATGTTTATGTTTATTATATTCCTTTTTATTAAATATTATTTGTTTTATAATTTAATGAGAATAGGGCCATATATTAATAAAACATTTGAAGGGAAACTAAATTGAAAGAAATATGAGTAGATATTAGTAATATCGTGAAGAATATTTACATAATATTTTCTATTTAAATTATTTTTTAAAATATTTTTCGATCTTACAAATTAATTATTATTTATATTTAATAAGTTAATATTGAGATGTCTAAATATTTGATATTCTGTTATATATTATTATATACATATAGTACATAAATAAAAAAAAAATTTACAAGTTCATACAACATATCTTATATATCTCATATATTTATATAGTTCCTAAAAGTCCCAACAAAGGTTAAACTCAATTAAAAGTTGTATGACAAGAAAATACATATGACGTTAAAAAAATAAGGTTACATAATTAATTAAGAAATAAATATATAGTAAAACATTTTTTATATTATTATTTAATCCTAAAATATTGGTGGTGTAGTTTTTAAAATAATTATTTTAAAATTTAATAAGAAACACATTGTAATTTGGAACCTTTTTTATGCGTACTAATACTTTATATTTTGTCTAAAAATAACTAGTGACCTTAATAAATAGAAGGATAATAAACCAAGTTACCTTCAAGAGAAGTGCTTAGGCATATTATATAAGCATAAGATACTTCTTTCTTAAGTTGTTATTTAAATGTCATATTATTATGTTACTTTGATTATCTTCGTTAAATAATCAATTTGGAGAGTTAATGACGCACTTAATAATTAAAATTCATATAGAAATAAATAAATTGAAAGAACTTTTGTAAAGAAGAAAAGAAAAGACTCAATTTGAAAATTTTCTAACAGATTTACTGATTAACAGTACTGAAAAATAAT
>Ga0099823_1008592_pt1 | contig 10391 bp, 8 predicted proteins | sample CowpearedBW_FD_76831 | JGI IMG/M metagenome (GOLD analysis project Ga0099823, IMG submission 76831) | Root nodule microbial communities of legume samples collected from California, USA - Cow pea red BW | ecosystem: Host-associated > Plants > Roots > Nodule | place: USA: California | collected...
ATCATCCTTCATATTTCTTCTTATATCAGCATCATCTTCTTTTTCTTTGTTCGGTGTGGATTTCATTGGAGTGACATTGGACCTTTTGTGAATATTAAAATGTGAACCTCCATCTACTTTCTTCACTTGGACATCTACTTTCTTCCAAAGATATTTATCTTCTAATTTTGATCCTCCTTTCATGCTCACTTTCTTTGTATCAAATTCCTCCTTCATAAAATTCAGTGCAAATCTTTTGTCTTTCATGTGGACTTTGAATTCCTCTATGTTGTTAGTATTTTTTATCACACATATAATTTATTTTCAAAGGAGACCTTATAACCTTTCTCTAACAATTGAGCAACTCTTAAAAAATTTTGGGCAATCTCAGGAACATATAAGACATCAAAAATTGATTTGATACCTGAATGAGTTTTAATTGAAACTGTTCATGTACCTTTAACAGCAAGGTTTTCTCCATTCCCAATTCTTACCTTGGAAATATTTGATTTATTCAGCTCCTTGAAAATTTCTCTATCATGAGTCATATGGTTTGTGCAACCACTATCTATAATCCAATCTTTTGAAGATTTGTTGGTTGTGACACATGATGTTGTAAAAAGTAGATCCTCTTCTGATTTATCCTCATTTGATTAATTCTCCACAATTTGAACATCTTCTTCAGAATCTTTAGATTTGCATACCTTTTCCACATTTCCCAATTGACCGCATTTGTGACATTTGACATCCGGCCTCAACCAACACCAGTTGGGTTGATGACCTTTTCTCTTGCAATGGGGACAAGATGGAAAAACCTGTGTGTTGTTGTATTTGTTCCTTCTATTTTTCTTGACTATGAGAGCATTATCTTCCGTGTAATTTAAATTACCTTGAACTGCCTCATGATCTTCTCTCATCAATCTTCGTTGTTCTTGTGCTTGTAAGGCATGTATCACCTTTGTAAAGGTAATTATAGACAAATCTTTTGTGTTTTCTAAGGAAGCAATAGATGCCTCATATCTTTCTGGCACCGTCACCAGAATTTTCTCAACGAATCTGGAATCTGGAAACTTTTTTCCCAATAATTTTATCTTGTTGGCAATACCCAACAATTTGTTTGAGTATTCTTTAATTGTCTCTGACTCTTTCATTCTTTGCATCTCGAACTCCCTTATCAAGTTCAAAACTTATGCCTTAAATCTTCTCGTTCCCTTTATATTCTGCTTTCAAGTATTCCCATATTTCTTTGGGAGACATTAGAGTCATGATCCTGGTCATAATCATTTGTGAAACACCTGCGAACAAGCATAATTTTTCCTTTGCCTTTCTCGTTTTCTTTTCTTTATGCACTTTCATTTGAGCCGTGGTGGGATTTTCAGACAAGGGAACATCATCTTCCTCCACAACTTCTCATAGATCTAGCCCCTCTAGATATGTTTGCATCCTTACCGCCCATAGATCATAGCTTTCACCATCAAAGAGTGGAATAGCGACATGTGACATATTTTCTTCCATTCTATCGGCAGTAAGAACAATGGCTCTGATACCAGTTATTGGGATTTTTTGGGCTTTTGAAAATATGAGAGATGTCGCAACCGAAATCGCGACGGGACGGCGAACCAAAAAAGAAAACGAGGTTTGAAAAGAGATTGGAGTCGCCACCATAATTATTCTGGAAAACTATGGAAAACCGTAAAGATAAGACAAGTCTGCGAAAAACCAGATTTCAGATTCGGGAGTCGGTTACGCGTAGGGAAGGTGTTAGCACCCTGCAACGCCCGCCTGAAGGCGGTACCTTTAATTGAATATGCAAAGTTGATGTGATTTTCAAAATGTTAATTTTCCCCAAAAATAATGAGAGTAAAAAATGTTAAAAAAGAAACAAAAATATATATTTTTTATTTTTGGGCCCGACAAGGATTGACCTTGGTCCTACGTATTCTCATTCAAAATGAGAAATCAGGGTTACGTAGTTCTTTAAAAGATACTTGGAAAACTATTAAGAAAATGATTTGATTTTTTGGAGGTGAACCTGACAAGGACTGGCCTTGCTCCTACGTATCTCAACGGAGAATCAAGGATCACGTAGTTCTTAAAAAAACTTTTGTTTGAAAATGTTGATGTTTTTATATTTTGAAAATTTTATATTTTTTTTGTATTTTTTGAATTTACTTGAAAATACGCGTCACACGACGCGAGCGGTCGGACAGACACTAAAAGGGAAAGAAAACTATTTTTGGTATATTGAAAATAAGTGTCACGCGGTACGAGCGACCGGACAGACACAATAAGGTGAAAGAGAATATTTTTCATTTTTTTTTTTAGATTTTTTCTATTTTTTTATAATTTTTGTAATTTTTAATAATTTTCAAATTTTTTTTTTTTTTGTTTTTTTTAGAAATAATAAAAAAAATAAAAAAAAAACGAAAATAAATAATAATAATGAAAAGGTAAATAAATAAATAAACAAATTAATTAAGAAGGATGAAAGTGGAAAACAAACATAGGGGTACATGAGTAATTGGTGGGAAGTACATGAAGTAAATGAGGTGCAGAGATTAAGAAAAAGGGGGTGCAAAAAAATAAAAATAAAAAAACAATAGAACACAAGTGGGTGGTGGAGTTAGTGAACATAGGGGTGCAGCAGGTAGCAAACCAATCCAAAAAATGGGGGTGTGATGCTCGCAGCTAATAGGGGTGCGTAGAGAAAAAAAACAGCACATGAAAATAGAGGGGTGCAAAGAGTGAAAGGGGGGTGCGCGGAGCAGGAGCGTCTCACCCATCTCCTAAAACCTAAATTAAGATCTCAACCTCTCTACGCACGCAGCTCTTCTTCCCGAACGACGGCCTCTCCCTCTCGACACCACCACAACTCCAATACGCCTCCGCACGCCGGCCAGAAACTCGCGTCCTCAACGCCGACCACCGCGAGCCAACCACCGCGAAGGAGTCGCCAGTGTTCGGACCACTCTTCTCCTTCATTCTTCTTTGCTTCACCGCGTCACCACTACAACTCCAATACGCCTCCGCACGCCGGCCGGAAACTCGCGTCGTCACCGTACCGGCCACCACGATCGGGACACGCGAGCGCCATGGAAGCTCGAACTCCGGCCTTCGCCACCCAGACCGTCACCGCTGCGCCCCAAGCCTTTCATTCTTCTTCTTGCACGAGACAGACCACTTCTTCCCTCGCGCGACCACAAGACGAAGCCAATCCTCCTCACGGCTGCGCGGCTTTGCCCGCCGGAGATTGCGATCAACGATTCCGGCCGTCGTCGGCGTCACACCAGCGCCCACTCATCCCAATCCTTGCCTCTCTTCTTCCGCGAGAGAGAAAGGCGTCGTGACTCCCTCAACTCGCCACCACCGTGCCGACCACACCGCGACCCGGTTCGAGGACGTCACGCGATCACGTTCCACCGTCGTCGAGCTTCGAATCGCCGGCGGCTATTCTCTTGTTTTTTTGTTTTTTGTTTTGATTTGTGTTGGGTTATTTCGGTGAATTTGAGACGCGAGTGTTTGGTGTACTGTGCGAGATTGGTTGATTTGTGGTGAAAAATTGGGGTTGCGGCGTGAAGAAGATGATCGAGAGTATGTCAATGTGTTCTAAGCATGTGAGTTCTGTTCTTTCTGGTTTGGTAGCTTCTTGCAGGTGGACGAGGATGAGAGTGGTTCGGGTGGAGTGGTTCAGGTCCAATGTGGGAAGATGGGAGTTGCGGGATTGGACTGGAATGCCGCGGGACTGGGGTGGAGAAGGAGTTTGGGGTGGCGGATGAAACTGGTTTGCATCGGGCTTGGGTTGATCACGGTAAAGTGGTGGATGAAACCGGTTTGGGGTTATGAATGCGCAGGTGAAGGAAAATGGAGTAGTGAAGGTGAAAGACAAAGGTTGGGTACGAGACCGTTCAAGCAAAACAACATTTGAACAATAATGCAGCACCAGATAGATAAAAGAATGATACACACGCATACATTATATCATGTTCATTTATGAACAAAACACAACAAAACCAACACAGATCATGAAGGCACAAACCATACCTCTTGAAGCTCTCGGTGTGCCAATTCCCCCTCTTCGTTCTCCTCCCTCTTTCTCTGTCTTTCCTAATTTTTTGCTTTCTTATCTGTGTAAGTTTTTTTTTTTGAAACTGTCTCTCCCAAATTCGTCTCCTCTTTTCTCCTTTTCTGTGTTCTTTTCTGATGTTTTTTTTTTTTACGCTCTGTAATGCAATCCCCCCTTTCTTCTCAGCATATGAATCTCCCCTTTTTATTATGTAACTATCTCCTTTGTTCTGTTCACTTCTTTCTACATCTTCCAATCTTGAAATTTGGGATAAGGCTGAGAGCAGATGTTGCTTCCTGCTCCTTCAGTCCTCATTACCATGTTACAGGTCATTCCCAATACCAAACCATGATAGCATAGCAGGCATGAGTCTGATAACAGAGAGACCTTACGTTACCTCTCTTTTTCCCTTTTTCCTCTTTTTTTTTGTTGTTTTCTTTTTGTTTCATTTTTTTTATATACATATTTTTTTGAAAAAGGAATAAAACAAAATAATAATAATAATAAAAAGTAAACAAAATATGATTAAAATCAAAATTAAAAAAAATTAAATTTAAAAACAAAAATAAAAATAAAAATAAAATAAGAATAATAATAAGATAAGAAGAAAAAGAAAAAAGGAAAAAAAAAGGTATTACCCGGACAAAATTGGGTGTTGACACTGATCATTCCATAGCCAAGATACTCAGGAAGCCCGACCTAGCCGGGAGGATGTTTGCCTGGTCGGTTGAACTGTCAGAGTTTGGTCTCAAGTACGAGTCGAGAGAATCCGTCAAGGGGCAACACTTGACAGATTTCGCAGCAGAACTCCACGGCTTGACCTCCCCGTCGGAACAGACGTGGGTGCTCTTTGTCGATGGCTCGTTAGATAAGCGCAACGCATGAGCGGGGATCATTCCTTGCTGTTCAAGTTAAAGGCATCGAACAATCAGGCGGAATACGAAGCACTAATCGCGGGTCTCAGATTAGCGAAGGACCTGGGAGCACGAAGATTGAGATGCAACACCGATTCACGGCTAGTGGTCGGGCAGGTACAAGGAGAATACCAAGTGAAGGACGATCTACTGCTGCAATATTACCACAAGGTGATAGAGGCTATGAAAGAGTTCAACGAAGTAACTGTCCATCATATACCCCAGGCGGAGAATGCTAGAGCCGATAGGCTATCAAAACTGGCAGAAGGAAAAGAGAAGGGTCAGCTCAAGACCATCATCAGGCAAACCCTGATGAAGCCCTCGGCGGGAGAATGCGCAGCTTTCGACCAGCCGACAGATTGCAGGAATGAGATTTGGGAGCTTCTGAGGATAGGTGATACCGAAGAAGATATGAAGCCGATCGAGCGGTGTCGGGCGCTCCGATTCGTCATAATCGGAGAGGACTTGTATAAGCGAGGATTCACCGCGCCGCTCCTTAAATGCCTGTCGGAGGAAGAAGCAGGCTACGCCATGAACGAGGTCCACAATGGCGTTTGTGGGATGCATATCGGCCGAAGATCGATGAAGGCACAGATACTCTGGGCGGGTTACTACTGGCCAACCATGGAACAGGACTACGAGGTGATGATACGAAAATGTGAAGGTTGCCAGGCGCACGAGAATGACGTCAAGAGAGCTCCGACCGAGCTGCATAGCCTAACGACCCCATGGCCGTTCGCACAATGGGGTATGGACATAGTCAGGCCTTTCCCCATCGGCAGAGTGCAGAAGAAGTTCATACTAGTCGTCATAGATTACTTCACCAAGTGGGTCAAAGCAGAGGCCCTGGCCAACATCACCGCTCGGTAGGTCCACTCATTCGTTTGGCGGAACATCGTCTGCCATTTTGGCCTGCCCCATACTATCATCACCGATAACGGCCAACAGTTCATCGACAAAAAGCTGAGGGATTTCTATAAGCAAGTAGGGATATGCCACCTAACCAGTTCGGTCGAGCATCCTCAAACTAATGGTCCAGCCGAGGCCATGAACAAGGTCATAGTGGCAGAGCTGAAGAAAAGATTGGGGGAAGCTAAGGGAGCATGGGTGGACGAACTACCGCAGAACCTTTGGGCCTATCGGTGCACTCCGCATGGGACGACCGGAGAATCACTCTTCAATCTAACGTACGGAATAGATGCTATGCTGCCCATTGAAGTAGGAGAACCGACGCTCCGACGGGAAATGCAAAATCTCGATGTGAATTGCGGGCGCATGCGAGAAGAGTTGGACTGGATGACCGAGCGAAGAGAAAGAGCGGCCGTGTGAGCTTAAGCCTGCAAGAGAATGGTGGCGAGAAGGTACAATGCAAAGGTGAAACCGAGGAGCTTCATCCGAGGAGACCTGGTGTGGAGGAAGACCAATGAAGCGCACAAGAAATCAGCACAAGGAAAGCTGGCACCGAACTGGGAAGGGTTGTTCCGCATAACCGAAAGCCTACAGAACGGAGCTTACCGGCTAGAATACCTGAGCGGCAGGGAAATACCCAACACATGGAACGCTTCGCATTTAAAAATGTATTACAGTTGATGCCACTATGAATAAAATGAGCGTTTCATGCAACTCCAACTAACTAACCGACGGGGCTCTCTACAGGACCCGAGCGAAAGCCTGACCGGTCAAGGTGCGGGCTTCCACGAGGAAGCCTCGCTCGGTCAGCACCGATCCAAGTGATCTAACAAACCCTACGGGTAAGATAAGTGACACGAGCTGTCGGCCGCGATCAAGGCACAACGCCAACGATCTAAACTGGTTAAAAATAAACACATAAAAATGAAGCCGGACCGGTCGGGCCTTAGGCGCAGCAATTAAACCAAGTCAGGAACGTCGAACCAACAAAAATCAAAAGGTGCTAAATTCAAATAAAGGTAAACACGAGCCGACAGCCCGACCATTTCAAACGCGAAAAGGGGCTGACCACCCTCACTACTCGACGCGAAACTATTAAAAGATGGGCCGATCGACCCAACGAATTAGCTAAAAAGAAAAGGGCCGATAGCCCCGCACATCAACACGAGTATAACCAAGATAAAATGGGCCGACCGCCTAAACATTCACGAGAGGCCGATCGTCACCAACAACATTAAACGAAGACGAACCTAATAGAGCGAAAAGAAAATATGCCTGCCATATACATGTAATTGTTTGACAAAAAATGGCCTAATAACCGATCGAGCGCGATCAACCACAAGGCCGATCGAACTCGATCGGTTATATCAAAATATACAAAAAAATCAAAGTTGAAATAAACTAAGAGTCGGCCGCAGGAGGAGCGGAGGTCGAAGCTGGAATAGTCGTTTCATCGAGTGCTTCGTAAACCCTCTCCAGCTTTCCTTCAACAACCCCCAAGTGAACGTCAAATTGATCGGGGGAGCAGCGATAGAAGTAGGTGGCTTGATCAACGACGTTCTGGAAACCCGTCTCATACTGAGCGAAGACCTGCTCATCGACGATGCGGAGCTCGGCTTGATACTCTTTGGCCTTCTTCTGCCAATCCGCAGCCGATCCAACGGCGGCCAGGTGCTCCAATGACAAGTCATCAAAGCGTCTTTGAAGTTTGCGCAGCTCGTCGGCCGCTTCCTTGGTCTTCAGCTGCTCTTCCTTCGCCCGATCATCGACAACTTTGAGTAGGCTGGCACACTTGGCATGCTCAGCCTTCATGACGTTCAGCCAATCGAACTGGGTCTTCAAGTCCGAAGCAGAGGCCTTCACCTCTTGAAGCTCCACCTTAGCCACCGCAAGCTTCTTCTCCAGGCTGTCAATCCTACTCTGGTTGGCCCTTGGAAACTTGGTGCAAATCGCGGACAGCCTCAGACTCAGCTCTCCGACCATCCGCAAAGCCTCTTCCTCAAACACGTCCTTCAACATGTCCTTCACGCGAGGACCCAGATGGAAGGAGACCTCCTCATCAAGCCGAACCTTGCTACCGAGGAAGGTCGTGGCCAACGACCCAGAAGCCTCGGCTTTCTTGCTTTTTTTGGACGAACGACCTGCGGGGGAGTCGTCTTTCTTTGTCTTCTTCCCCTTGCGGCAGGAATGGTATTGAGGAGGGGATAACAACTATCTGAGGCCTATTCCCGACGCTAGAAGCTTCGGTTGGCGCGTTAGTTGCAGGAGAGGGGGTCGTCGAAGGACCACCTTGGACACTCTGGAGGGGCGCAACATCATTCGCTAGATCGTCGTCCCTTCACCGGGTCTTCGCACGGGCAATGAACTCAGCGTTGGAGATTGTCGTGCGGGCCATGATATCTGCAAACAAACAAAACATTGCATAAGTTAATAACGACCTCTACAACGATCGGGAAGATCAGAACAACTAACCATAAACCGCACTCGACAAGTCCGGATAGCGGAAATATCTTCTAAATCCTTATAGTTTTCTTTTAATAATATAGGCCAAATTATTTTTGACTTTATAAGGTTATTCTTTGGCTAATATTAAATAGTTATTTCTTTTATTATATTAATAGGAGTTATTTTAAATGGCATACTAGTTTTTTCATGAAAATTTATATTATGAGTTTTATATTTTGATTCTTATCTTTTACTCTTTGATGTGGTTTAATGCAGATCATTGATTAATGTATCACTATTTTTTTTCGAAAATAATCAATGACCCACAAAGTCCTATGAGGATATAAATAATACAAGTCAAAAAAATAAAAATGATAGTATATATATTTTTTCATTATAACAGGCTATCATTATTTTTTGCTAGTTTGATTTTTTTTCAACTTATGTGAGGAAAGCGATTTCTTGGTTATATCATGAAGATTTTTCCCATTGATGTATGTTTATGGTCATCGAGGTCTACATTGGTTAAGTTTTTTATTGATGAGAATAAAATTAAGTTTTAGCCATAATTTGTAAAAACATTTAGTGTTGATTTAGAAAGCTTTTGTCCAAATTAGACTAGGCTTACCTTTTGTCAATGTTAACCAGAAAACATTTTCAGGGGACATTAATATAAAGTCAACAGAAAAAATCTTCAACTAATGATGACGTAAAAATAACTCTAATATAGTTGAAAATAATTTTGATCAATGTCAATAGAAAAAAAAATCTTATTTATACAAAAAAAATGTTGACAAAGTTTGTCTTAAAAATAACTTAAACTAATTGACTAATTATTTAATATTTTAATAATTTTGTGTTTTGATACTAATTAAACATTTTACTTACCCAAGTAAAATAATTTAAAACTTAACGAATATAAATTGATTTATTAAAATGAAATATTTGGATATAGAATAATAATTTATGAAAGCAACTTAAATTCAATTCAATACATTTTAATCTCTTGATAATTGTTAAATTGTCTATTAAAATAGAAATTAGGTTCTCAATTTATTACTTTGAAAATTTGTGTTTGTTTTTATATTTTATTTCATCTTTAATCAATTATATATATATTATACTAGCATAAATACAGACGCTATCGCGCTTTTGTGTACGTATTTTTTGAATATGTATAATATTATATTAGTAGTTGATGATATTGTAATATTATTAAGTTAATAAACAAAATGAGATTATATTTATAAAAAATAAAGTGAAATGTATGAAGAAAATATGAGAAAATAATTGTTGATGAATAGGAGAAAAAAAGGAAATAAATAAATAGTTTTATAAAAACTTGTAAAAGTAACCTTTAATTTTTAAAAATTTAACAAATAATTACATTGTAAAGGATAAAGTTGAAATTATGAAATGTGGACACAAAAGAGAAAATCCTCTTTATATATAGTTATAGATATATATTTTGTAGTTTTCTTACATTCTTAATCTATTCTAGAAAACTACTCTGATTTTAAGATTTACAATTCTTACAATATAATCATAATAAGATATTAACCTTGATTCATAAGATATCCTATGAGAATGCATTCTTCAATCTCTCTGTTCTCCCATCTCCATTTCTCAATCTCTTTGTCTTTTTTTCTCCTCTCACATTTTCTTGATGGGTACATGTGAACCTTATGACCATAGACAAAACCTCAATTCATTCTATAAACCAACATCCTTCAAGTTGATTACCGTAAGACTTCATTTTAATGTTAGGATTAAATATGTTTTTGTTTTTTAACTTTAGGTGAAATTTGGAATTAATTCATCTTCAAAACTTTGGTCCAATATAGTCTCCCAACTTTAAAAAATACGTAGATTTAGTTCTTTTAACCAAATTTTGTTGAGTTTATTTAACATTTTAAATGTGCTTAATGATATTAGTTGAGTTGTTTACACAATTTACACTACAAAAATAATTATTTTTAGCGGGGGTTATATTTGACGTTTCTGGGAGTTTTAACCCCCACTAATGGTTTTACCAGGGGTTTGATATTCCCCCAGAAGGGCAAGCGTGGCTAACGAATTAC
>Ga0099823_1008593_pt1 | contig 10388 bp, 10 predicted proteins | sample CowpearedBW_FD_76831 | JGI IMG/M metagenome (GOLD analysis project Ga0099823, IMG submission 76831) | Root nodule microbial communities of legume samples collected from California, USA - Cow pea red BW | ecosystem: Host-associated > Plants > Roots > Nodule | place: USA: California | collected...
ACCCATACCCAGTCAATGCGGGGATTCCCCGTCAAAACGGGAACGAGTTCAGACAATACCCACGGGGACAGGTTTATTTGCCATCTCTACTCCACACCTATAATAAAAGACAAAATATCTCATGAGAGCACGACGGAATCAATAAGTTACTTAGGTAAGTGATAGGTCCTTTGAAGTGAAATTCAACACCAATAATATACAAGCTAAACTCACAGAATGATATAAGTTATAAAGGAAAGTGATGGATCGTTTAAGGAGAAATTCAACACCAACTAATAATACATGAGTCAAACTCACATAAGAAATTGACACTACCTTCAATCCAAAACTTTTAAACAATGAATTTATTGATACTTTTTCTTATATGTTACTCAATATCCTCATGTCCAGTCAATGTAAACTTAGATTCATATTTGCATTTCCTAAGAATATCTTCCTCAATTCTGAGTCCCTTCATATTGGTACGTTGTCCTTGAGTTGAAGCATCTTTAATCACAAGTACATCATTAATGACCTTTAATTGTGCCACCAAGCATCATAAAATGACACCCTTGCCTAAACCTTCATCAAAAAGACTAAAATGCTTGCCTTAACCTCCATCAAGAAGATTGAACCATAAGTTCTAAAATCACTAGTTGGTCTTTCGAGGGGAGATTAAACATCAATATATATGAGTCAAACCCTTATAAATGATTGACACTACCTTTAACCCAAAAATATTAAGAGAGAGTTTATTGGTCTTCTTTTTTATACGTTGATCAACATTCTCATTTCTATTGTGGGCATTAAACTCACATTTGGATTTTCAAACAATAAAGCATATGTTATTGTCGTGCTCTACTCTATTCCTGTGTTGCTATTACTACCATGCTCGTTTTGCACTTTGTGAATTGAAGCGTGAAGCATAGAATGAGGGAAAAGTAACTTATAAGATGTTTTTTTGTGTTGAGTTATGTGAGCTAGCCCATCCCATCTTGGCAAAAGCACCGTTCTGGTGTAATTTTCTTGAAAAATTACTAAAATGTATAGATTTGAAAAAAATTATAGATATGGATAAGTCGTGCAACTTTGACACAACTTCATTGAGAAGAATTCGTGTCAGGATGACACAACTTTAATGTAAAATATTTGTAATATAAAGACGTGTCAAAGTGGCACGACTTTAGTTCAGTGCATCTTAAACTAAAATCATACCAAAATTTTAGTTAAATTTTGGTAAAAGTTATGTGAGGATGGAACAATTTCAGATTAAAATGTTTTGAACTAAAATCGTGTTGACATAATTTTAACTCTAAAAATACTTTGAATTAAAGTCGTATTATCTTGTCACAACTTATTCACAATAAAATTGTACCACTTTAACACGACTTACCCATTTTTATATATTTTTTAAAATCTATCAATTTGGATAATTAATCTAAAAAATTTCACGTTTTCCCTTTCGTCCTTAGTCCACATAGACGGTAAGTAGTATGAATGAATATAAGCGGGCAAACAAATTAAAAAGTTCGATCCATCCCATAATTTTTTCTAATAGAAAGATAGTTGTTCACTTCATATAATTTGATCACATTGTTATCCATAATTTATAAGGCTTAATTATGATTACATCATTCCTAATATTATTGTAACGTGAATAAAAAGGCAATTCTTTTATACAAGCATAAAAGTAAATGAAATAAAAACAAGTTTTTTAGTAGTCTAGCTTAGGGTAATAAAAACACGTTTGCCAAAGCTTCTCTTATTCAATATGAAAGTTACTAGAAGTGCCAAAGATAGGTTTATATCTCAATAGCATGGACCCAACTATTAATATTTGATGTGATGTTATTGGCTTCATAGTTCTTCTACTTCCGATAAAACAAAAAAGAAAACGTAACCTAACATTGCCATGCTTTAGGTTTAATGAGATTAAATGAAAAAGAAAACATTTAGGTACTTGAGACAGCTTTCGGGTATAGTTACTGTTTCGAAGGTGATGCTAATTTTTTTTTTTTATTATGGACTTTAATATTTTTAACTATCACAATTTTAATATTTAAAGTCTTAAATAAAAAATTTCTAATAGTATTTTCATAAGATTCATTTCTTTAGACCAACAATAAAATTAATCTTTGTTTTATAATTTCTTTTCCTTCTGAGATGACGAATTATGTTCATATCAGTTCTTTTATAACAAATTTGGTATATATTCATAAGATACATCCATTAGGTTTCCTATGCAAATTAATGCAGGCAACTGCAGAAGTATTTATATTGAAACAAAGTGGCTTACTTATTTCCAAAACTTTCACAAATTCATATAATATAAATAGTACAGCTTTAATCTTATAACAAAAAATGTGGTGCAATTACACATTTTTGAGTACTTCCAGCATGTAACATGATATGACTGAGAGATGACATTAGTTTCCAAATGTGTAGTAAGATATTTGGTTTTATGTTTGTCCATATGAATAAACATGATGTGAAAGAGGTTAACTTTTGAAATGGTTGTTAATTTTTGGAAGAATCAATCTTTAACTTTGGATTGGGGAATACTCTAAATAAAATAAAATACTGCTGCAACACAAATATAGAACCTTGCTTGATTTATATGGAATCAAAAGTCCAACTACCAAACAATTCAAATTGGTATGGGTCAATATTCCATGATGAAAGATTCTCTTTACATCAGAACTGAAGTGTGCTGCAGCATCATAGTACTCTATCTGCATTTCATTGAATCTGAACCCAATACTTTAATCAAATTTACATGCAAGAACAATGGGCTTTATAACTTTATCAAACCATAAAAGATTTTGCAGCCAAAAAAGTTAATCTCTTCACACAAAAGAATGGATGTAAAGAGTTGATGAATTTCTGATATCTTGTGATTTTTCAGTTTCTTTTATAAGCCATATGTTAAAAAAACTAAGATTGATTGAATTGAGTGGGATTATTACCAAAGGCAAAATTTTTCATCTTGATATTATACTCATTACTTTTATACTGTTTAAATTAAAACGATTTTTATACCAACTAGTCCAAGTTGTTAATAATTAAAACCTAGAATGTTAAAAGAAGACAATGATGAATGGCAAATTGCTTCTGATTTTTTTCCCTTCCCTCTTTCAAGGAAGTCATTCTTCACACAAAAGTGTAATACAAATCAACTTAAAAACACTGATCCTGTGCAAGTCAAAAACTCAATGCATTGGAGGAGATAAAACATAATTAGCTCATCCAAACACTACAGAGCAAAAGCAGAAACCTTTGTTATAGTTGTAAATAATCAAAGGCTGATACTAAACACATTGATCACTGCATAGTCCATTCATGAATTTAGGCACATAACTTTGATCAGAAGCAGGATGATACTATCATTGATACTATCTGGCGGTTGATTTCAGCACAAGAAACTAAAAAAGTGGAAATCTGCTAAAGGAATAATTACATAGTTTGGAAGCAAAAACCGGTTATGAAACCAAGATAAAAAAATAAGATAAAAAAAATAAAATCTAGATTTTGACAGAAACACTTCGCATTCAGATTGAATGAGATGATAAGATCACAAGATTTGGATTAGTCCTGTTCTTTTCTGATGCAATCAGCGAAGATTAAGAGACCAAACAGGACTTTGCGATTGAAAATAATTACTGGAACATGCCATTGCCAAGGCCATTCATACTCACTGTTGTGTTTTTTGTTCCCAATAAATGACAACAAACACTCTCTCTTTGGGCCTGAAAAACAGAAAAACCCTTTTTTTCTCTTCCTCTGCGCTCTCTGCAGAGAAACACGGTTTCTCTGCGCGCAAAGGTGAAAAAAATTAAAAAAAATATCCCAATTCTCTCCGAAAATCGAAATCAATGACGAAAAAACCCAAGGCGGAGGGAGCGGAGGAGCCTTTGCCGGACCACCTCCGTTGCGGGCGCACCGACGGCCGGCAATGGCGGTGCCGGCGGCCAGTGAAGGACAATCTTAAGCTCTGCGAGATTCACTACCTCCAGGGTCGACATCGGCAGTACAAGGAGAAGGTTCCGGAGTCCTTGAAGCTTCACCGGAAGCGCAAGACGAGCGACGAGGAGCCTAGTGCTGTGGACAATGTCGAATCTAGGGCAAGGAGAACCTCGAGAATCGTGAAGAAGAAGCGCAGGCTTTCGGAGGGTTCCGAGTCGCTGGTGGCGGCGGCTCCTTCTCCCTCGAAGAAGAAGGCGCTGAAGCAGGGCGATATGCAGTTGGAGCTCATAAGGATGGTTCTGAAGAGAGAGGCGGAGAAGAAGAACAAAAACAACAAGGGCAAGAAGAAAAATAAGAAGAAGAACAAGAAGAAGAAGAAAAAAGAGGAGGAAGAGGAATTGTGTTATGGTGCAGGGGAGTTGAGGAGGGAATTGCCGAATGGTGTGATGGAAATCTCTCCGGCTTCGCCGACTCATGATTACGACAATGTGGCTTCGCATTGTGACGTGAAAGTTGGTGTTGATTCTAAAACTGTTACTCCGCGTTACTTTAGGTCCAAGAATGTTGATAGAGTCCCTGCAGGGAAGTTGCAGGTGTGTTTTGCCGAATATTATTTGCACTCACAGTTCTAACTAACTGACAAATTGTGATTTTTGTTTTGGGAGTTTTGAATTTTTTTTCTGTGTTCTTCTGTAGATTGCGCCGTATGGATCGAATTTGAAGAAGCGTACCAAGGGTAAGAGGAAGAAGTGTCATTGGTGCCAGAGAAGCGAGTCTTGCAATCTCATCCAGTGTTCGAGCTGTGAGAGGGAGTTTTTCTGCATGGATTGCATTAAAGAGCGGTAATGAGAATGAGAATGAACCTTTGTGAAATTATCTGTGTGTGCTTGTTCCAATGTTTGATATTGTGTTGAATTTTTGCTTTGCTTTGTTGGTATCTCATGTGCAAGGTTCTTTGTCTGCGTTATGGGATATTTATGATTTATTTCCATTTCAGAAGTTTCTGATTTTGATTCTTTAGAGCCTCACCAGTGATTAACCTTTTGAGGGCATGCTGAAGCATGAATTTGAGACACGTGGTTTGATCAATTAATTGCCTAGCTAGAGATTCTTCTAGTAATTTGTAATGTTGTTAAATAACCATTGTTGCACCACAGTAATGTTATAATTTGGCTGTTTTTGACCCTTCCACCTTGGGTAAATTGAATGAAGGCCCGCTATGGCAGTGCCATAGGCCGCAATGGCATGTTGATATGGTTGAGTTTTTGCCTTCCACCATATTCTGCCATTGATATTTCCACAGCTTATCCTTAGAGCAAAGGATGCCCCTTTTTATGTAGTTAAGATAGATGTGCGTGAAGTTTATCCCTCTCAACGGTGTTTAATATAAATCATTACAATTTACAAAGGAAATAACAGTTTCATGCAAATAGAGTCATTATTTGTTTTTGCTGATTTTAAGAAATGATAATAGCAGAAGGATCAATAGTGATTACTGCTTACATGTTTACCAATATAATTCCTGTTTTCTGTTCCTTTTAAATTAGGAATCAGGTCATAATCATAATATGAGAGATTTGGCAATGTTTTTCTATACAAATTTAGGTATTTGGACACTCAAAAAGAAGTTAAGAAGGCATGTCCAGTTTGTCGTGGAGCTTGCACTTGTAAGGATTGCTCAGCAAGTCAATGTAAAGACAGTGAAAGTAAGGTCTGACATCAAACATGAACGCTCTTCTGCTTGAATAGTGTTTCATTAATAGCATATACTGACACTTCGGTTTATGGCCTGTTCTTTTCAGGAATATTTGACTGGTAAGAGCAGAGTTGATAGAATATTGCATTTTCATTATTTGATCTGCATGCTCCTTCCAGTACTAAAGCATATAAGTGAAGATCAGAATATTGAGCTAGAAACAGAAGCAAAAGTTAAAGGTGTAATTTTTTTTCTTCTAACGTTGATTTTTTCTGAAGCAGCATTTTGTTTATTATAAAACATTATCTTAGATGGTTTTGTTGGTGACAGGAAAAAATATTTCTGATATTCAAATCAAGCAGGTTGAATTTGGCTGCAATGAGAAAAATTATTGGTAAGTTTTCTTCTATAGGGTGGGTGCTGTTGAGAAAAGTGATGTGATTTTTTGGTGCTTCTGGTTGACTAATGTAAACCTTGTCCCAGCAATCACTGCAAGACACCCATTTTGGATCTCCATAGAAGCTGTCCGAGCTGTTCATATAGCCTATGCTCAAGTTGTTGTCAGGAATTCAGTCAGGGAAAAGCTTTTGGAGAAATTAACTTATCTACGTTCGATCGACATGATAAAATGAAAAGTAGCAGTGCTAGTGAGAGCCAGACTTTGGACGAGAAGGCCATATCTAGTGGCAATTTAACTGATACTTCAATATTGACTGAGTGGACCAACTGTAATGGCATTGATAGTCTGTCATGCCCTCCTACAGAGCTTGGTGGTTGTGGTAATAGCCACCTTGAGTTGAGATCTGTTTTCCCCTCCAATTGGATCAAAGAGATGGAAGTAAAAGCAGAAGAAATTGTTTGCAGCTATGACTTTCCTGAAACTTCGGATAAAAGTTCAAGCTGCTCATTGTGTTTTGACACCGATCACAATACTAACAGATACAAGCAGTTGCAAGAAGCAGCTTTAAGAGAAGATTCCAATGATAATTACTTATTTTGTCCGACAGTGTTGGACATAAGTGGTGATAACTTTGAGCACTTTCAGAAACACTGGGGAAAAGGTCATCCTATATTGGTTCAAGATGTTCTCCAAAGTACATCAAACCTCAGCTGGGATCCACTGATCATGTTCTGTACTTATCTTGAGCAGAATATTACGAGATATGAGAATAATAAAAATGTACTTGAATCTTGTTTGGATTGGTGGGATGTAAGTATACCAACTAATTGTATATTATATGTGTCACAATTCTTTTAAATTAATTTTTTCAACTGATACTGTTATTTGTCTAAAAAGAGTCATAACTATCTTACAATAATATTTTTTCAATTCAATGCATTTTTATATTGTGGACTGAAATTTTGTTTATAGTTATTATTGATGCCAATGAACCAAGTTGCAGTTGTTGAAAGTGTGTTATTATTGGCAGGTTGAAATTAACATTAGGCAGTACTTTACTGGGTCTGTAAAACGCCGTCCTCAAAGAAATACATGGCATGAGATGCTCAAACTAAAAGGGTGGCTTTCTTCCCAAATATTCAAAGAGCAGTTTCCAGCTCATTTTGCTGAGGTAATTGATGCTCTACCAGTTCAAGAATACATGCATCCCTTGTCGGGCCTTCTGAATTTAGCTGCAAATTTGCCACATGGGAGTGCAAAACATGATATTGGACCATATCTCTATATTTCTTATGCCTCTGCTGACAAAGAAACTGATTCTGTGACAACACTCTGCTATGACCCATATGATGTGGTATGTGTCCTTCCTTATTATGTTACACTTCATTTCTTAAAATATATATATGATGGGATACTGTCCTGCACTTTGACTCGTTAATTTATGAATTTAAACTCTATTTTGTTGAAGTGATTTCTGATATGAATTAAGCTTCTTTTGAAATTTCCTTGGTGAAAAAAGTGTATTTGTGCATATATCCTGTCATGAGAACTTAAAGTCGATCTGATCTTTTGTAGCATCCTCATGGCATGTTTGCTTCGTTGTCAGTTCTTTATTACAATGATAATTCTGTATCTTATATATATATGAAACGCTTTCTCAATACAAGTTGTAGTGAATCTTTTGTTCATACAGTTGTCCATATCCCACAGTTACTGCTTCATTTGTGTACTTAGTCTAACTCATTTATAATCAATTTATTAGGAATTCTTCTATCTATATAATATGCATTTGACCTTTGTCTCTGGTACTGACCTGTGCCTAGGAATCATAAGTTGTAACTGATTCCTTTCCACGTTCTCTCAAATAGCCGTTGCTTGCACTTAGTTTGTGAAAGGAATGTTGTGTTGATTCTCCATGATGTTTTCTGTGTTTGATTTGTGATTCCAGGTTAATATTATGACACATACCACAGATGCCCCCCTCTCTACAGAACAACTTACAAAAATAAGAAAATTACTGAAAAAGCACAAAACTCTGTGTCAAATGAAGACTATTGGTACTGAGGAGCCACAGGAACAAAAAGTGAATGGAATGAAATTATTGCATGTTGAAGAATTGGAGCAAAGAGGCTTGCAGAGTATGGTTGAAGAAGGAATGAACTTTTTCAGGAGAGTCAATAGAACGTCTTGCATCTCAAGTGAAGCTAAAAGAGTTTCTAGTCAGAGCATGGACAGCAATGTTTCCCAGAATGGAGACTGTGATTTCTTTTCTGAATCTGATTCCGGACGCACTTTACTTCTCCTTGGGACTGTTCAAACCAACGAAATCTCTAAACAAGATATTCCTAGAAAACCCTTTGAAAGCTCAAAAAGACATAAAAATAAGTTTTCTGAGCATTTGGGTGCCCAGTGGGATGTCTTTCGCAGACAAGATGTACCGAAGCTCATAGAATACCTTAAAAGACACTATGATGAATTTTCTTGTACCCGTGACCATCTCAAGAAGGTAGGTTCAAAATAAGACAATTCCTAGGAAGAATTTTGATTGAGTCGATGATTATTCATTTTTCTCTTTGCTGCAGATGTTTCACCCAATTCTAGATCAGAACATTTTTCTTGATAGTACTCACAAAAAGAGACTAAAGGAGGAATTTAGTAAGTAAACATGCTTCTATTTGTTTGATCATTCCCTACAGTTGTAGATAACTTTATTGACCATGCCTGTCACGATCACAGAGATTGAACCTTGGACTTTTCAGCAACACGTTGGACAAGCTATCATCATTCCTGCTGGATGTCCATACCAGATCAGGAATTCTAAGGTGTGCATTACTGTAAAATCCACTCTCTTGCTAGCCTGAAAAGCAGAAGCCTTGTGGAATATTGCTTGTTATTGAAGTCGATTTCCATTTTCTTGGACTTATATTTTTAATGTTTTGAAAATTCCTTTCAATGTGCTATGTTAAGCCGCACCATTTAGCAAATTATTTCTCAGAATATATGAATATATTATAGGCACTTACATTTATACAAATTTGTAAGGAAAGCAAAAGGATGTTTGCTTGCACAGTAATAATATCATAGTGGCTTTCTTTCGTACGATTGCTGTTGAATTATAACATTATCTCAATATTAGTTTTTGTATCCCTTTAACATACTCTTATATGAATGTACGACACACATTTGTTTCTTGATCTGCAGTGTTGTGTTCACGCGGTATTGGAATTTGTGTCCCCTGAAAACGTTACCGAGGGTATCCAGTTGATTGATGAGGTGAGACTATTGCCTGAGGAGCATAAAGCAAAAGCAGACATGCTGGAGGTAGATCTTGTAATGCTATCATTTATGAGTTCCTGCTTTCTCCTATTAGTTGCATTGCATAGAATTGACAAAGCCTTTCTCTTTTTGGCATCCATGAAAATAGGTAAAGAAAATGGCGCTTCATAGTATGAATACAGCAATTAAAGAAGTACGTCAACTTACAAGCAAAACATGATTGCACCAGCTAGAATATATTATATGTCCCCCTTGCACTAGGGATCTCATGTCTCAACCTCACTTGCATATCTTCATTCTTGTATAGATTAATGCCCAGACACATTAATATCTAGTTAGGTACTTATTAAAATTATTAACTTCCGTCTCATCTCTTTATTTTCTGCTCTCAACTGAATTTGGAATAAATTTTATGGTTTGTATATAATTCTTAAAGTTTATTTGAAGCGGAATGATATATTTAGAGTGAGAAGAAATTAAAGTTTAAAACTTTTCAGTAGTTTTAAATGCAGGTAGGTTGATCTGAATGCAAAGTCATACCCCTGGTATGCTGCTTAATATAACTATGGCGCCTCATCAATTAGTTTAAAAATGCTTAAGATTTTGATTCTTCTATTCTGTGTTTAAGCCGCAGTTTTGTTTGGAGACTGTTACGCTACGATTGAAGTGACATCAATTTGGCGCAGTTCTGTTTATATCATTTAAATTTTGGTAGGCCAGCTCTTTCATGTGGGGAATATGGGCTTTTCAGAATCTATTACAAAGGCCATATTTCTTCCTGCATAATTTTAACTTGCAATCTTATAAATTTTTGTATTTCAAATTGTGTAATCTGAAATATTTTGTAATTCAGAATTTGTTGTTTATTTTGTATTTTTGAATGTATAATTTGAAATTCACAAATTTAAAAATAATAACTGTATTCTGGATTACACAACTGTAATACATTTATATTTTAGATTATATAATTTGAAATATATTTTTTATTTTTATATTTTGAAATGTATAATTTAAAATACAAAAAGTTATAGTTCAGAATATATATTTCAAAATGTAAAAATTTATTTATAGAGA
>Ga0099823_1008594_pt1 | contig 10388 bp, 4 predicted proteins | sample CowpearedBW_FD_76831 | JGI IMG/M metagenome (GOLD analysis project Ga0099823, IMG submission 76831) | Root nodule microbial communities of legume samples collected from California, USA - Cow pea red BW | ecosystem: Host-associated > Plants > Roots > Nodule | place: USA: California | collected...
ATGATTCTTACGATTCGCACCTGTATCGTACGATACGTTTACGATTCGGGAGTAAAAACGATACATCGAACGATTCGTATCGCGGAGAGGATGTATCGTATCGTATCGTACAATTCGTATCGTGAATCGTACGATACTTACTACAATGATACATACTTTAATCACATAAAAATTACTGTCAATTTGGTATAAGAGGAGGTTGATCTCGCTTTGTCATTGTATAGTGAGGAAACCATCACCCACCACAATCCATTGTTGTCGGCCACCATCCTTATGTTTGGCAAGCACTGAATCTGGTGCAGCTTGTTGAGTGACAAAACCAATCTTGTTTTTCGTGAGAACCAAACAACTACTCATATTGTCTCCGATCCTGTATTTTGTGAGAATCTAACACGGGGAATTATTATTATTTTGTTCAAGAGGAGTTGTCCAAGGAAATTTGCACTCAATTTGTCAGCTTCAAGAGATTAGCATGTTGGCCAAATTCTTGAGACGTTTTCTCGAATTCAATTTATATGTTATAAACTTGGTACATATTTTGACCAACTATTGGAAAGCCAAAAAGCGGTATTTTGTAGTATCTATTTGTTATCTAGAGTCTTAGGTGTAGCCTTTTTATATTTTGCGTTTGTATTTCTGATGTAAGAACTCATGCATATATGTATATGTATATGTGTGTGTGTGCCCGCGTGTGTACATACATATATACATGAATCAGCTAAGCGATTATCATCTCCCAATCATCTTTTCTCATATTGTCATTCTCATGTCTTTTTAAGGTAGAGGATTGTTTCACAATTAAAGCCATTTTATCGCAATAATTTATGCAGCTCATAATGTTCTTAATCTTAAAAGGAAATTAAAACTAAGTTGGAAAAAAGAATCTGGTGTTGTCAATCAAATTAGTTTATTACTGTGTAGTAGAAATATAGAATTACCGGCTTGTGTGTATATCGAATATGAATTACGAACATCTCTGAGGTTCCCTTGAGCCTAAGCTATGACCTTTACTGTTATTATTTATTTATAGTCTTAACCAGTGCTTTTGAATGCCTTCGGTCAGAGTTGCGCTTCATCTGTTTTGAGGAAGAATGATTTTGTAATTACGTAGGTAGAGCTGGCAAAAGACGAGGCTTTTGAGCGTATCATTTCACCTTACATAAAATAGAGGAATAATTGGAACAGAAGGGAATGCTCTTTCAAGGAGGATGCAAACCCTTGAATTCTTCGAGAAATTTTATATATAAAATAGCTTGTATAATATGGCATTATTAATAAAAATGAAGCATTGGTTTAATTTGGGAGTTTCTGTTCATTTCACTGCATCCCAAATCCGATGATCAGACTTTAGTTGATGTAATAATTTTAACTTGTGGTTGGTTGTAGTTTAGGGTTTAGTTTTATGCTTATTGGTTCTTTACTTGGATGTTATACATTTGTTTTAATTTCTGTTTCTGCAGTCCGAAGACAAAAGCCCCAGGATGGGAGTAAATCAAAGATAGTGAAACGACAAAGAGTGGAGGGTGGAAAGAAGGTAAAGGTAGATGATGAAACGATAGAAGGTTAATCAATAGCTGAAGATGACATACTTGAGAAAAGGTGATGCTATCTCAGTTGCAGAATTTTGATCCCTGTTACTTAACGAAGACATATCAACAATTTTTTGAAGTATTCTGAAATTTGAAACAGGAAAATCATGTATGTATAATTTTTATTCAATATAAAATTTATTATGGACAGGTCCATAAGATCTTTCATTCAAGTCTAACAAAGAACTTTAAGCGTGTGTTTGTATCGACGTATTTACTGTTGATGAGCGATTGAGAGCGAGTATCACCTCGGTTTGTTTCAATGAATTTGAAGTGATTTAAAGGGAGCAGATATCTGATTTGAGTTTATATCTTCATCCTCATAGAAGATTTGGGATGATTTACGGTTCATACATGGTGAAGTTACCAATGTGTCCCTTTTATTTAAACCAGTTTGCGCATGAGTTTGCTTCTGATGGATTGGTTAAACATTGGTGAGTGAGGCCTTTAAAACTGAACATTAGGTTTGATGTAGTAAGCTTAGAGTTGTGATGTGAGTGTCTTAATAAGTATAATACTTAATAATAATAATACTAATAATACAATAATCAAATATAAAGCATTTTAACATAATAATATTGAATAATAATACAACATTTATTTATTTTATTATAATATAATATTTAAATTAAAATTATTTTTAACCATTGACATTATATTTTAAATTAAATTCAACTAAGAAAATATATTTTATAATAATTCAAACTATAATGACAAAATTGTAATTTTATATTTTAATCTATTAAAACATTCTTTTTATATTTATCATGTTTATCAAATTATTTACAAATTTTTATCAATTTTAATTTCAAATTTTTTCATCTATTTCTTAAAACAAATAACACCATCATCTTCGTCTATGTTCCGTCCTCTTAAATTTATCTACTCACTTACCTTTAAATTCATTCTCAAATTCAAATACATCCTAGATTTCTTGAATCTGAATTATTTTAAATTATCTTTTAAAAAATTATTCTCATTTCCAATTGTACGATGGGATAAATAAATCTTTGCAACATTAATGCATTTAAATTTTTTATCCAAATCATCTAAGTTTATTAATCAGTTATGGTAAGTTTAATAACATACCATACCTCGTTATCATCAACTGTTAGGTTATCATTATAATACGAATATAGTTAAGATAATTATTACGAAATATAACAAATTTATTATTTATTATATAATAACTTATAATTAAATGATATTATAATCTTTCAGTTCTTCTCGTGTAATATTAATTATTTATCTTTCAAATAGTTATCGTAGAGATAAACTATTTTTTAACATACGACAAATTGCGATTAATAAAAGGTTATTATATAATTTTACTAAATTGTAAAAATAAATACAAGTTGATAATAAAATGTTTACTCAAACTACATAATAATTTTTTTATTAATATTTATATATTATTTAATATTTATATTTATTGAATACTTCTTTTCACATGAAAATGATTAAGACTCTTAATTTAAGTGTTCAATAGTATAAAATTTTTATCTACTACGTAATATAAAAAATTTATTTTTTTATTATATTATTATTAGTTTTTGTTTCATTTTAACAACTCTTTTATTTTGCTAAAATAATTTTCGTTATCTATCAACTATTAGGGGAGGTAAAACGGTATGAGCTCAACATGCTAGTCTTTCAGCTCGTATTTAAAGAGACAGTTGGGTTAAAGATTTTAGCTTATCAGTTAGTTCTGACCTGTTATGTCCAGCCCGTCAATTTGACGAACTAAAATACGGGCCAACTTGTCCTAGCTTGTTGGCCTTTTTTCCAATTAAAAATTTAAAAAAAAATAATTTTTTATATAATTTTTTTAAAACATGTATAAATATATAATAATATTGTGATTTAAATTATTAACACTTACAAATTAAGTTATAATTATTAGTTATAATAGAATAATATAACATGTAAATTCAATAATTATTTTTATTTATCTAATTAAAAACATTAACTAATCAATTAATTGTTTACAAAATATTTTACATGATTAAATATGCTTTAAATATAAAGTTGTACGTAAATATAAACAAATTTTAAAAATAAAAAAATTTGAGAACAAATTAAAAAATTAAAAACAAAATAAAAAGTAACGGACCAGTCTGGCCTGACACATTAGCATGTCTCATACAGGACACATTACCATTATTGGCCCATTTATGTTTGAAGGGCCACGAACGGGCCGGGCCAAAACGGGTCGGACTGATCCGTTTTGCCATCCCTATCATTTATTAACTGTTAGTATTTGAAAAATTTTCTCATATCTCTAAGATATTTTTCATCTTATCATACCCTTACTTATACAATTGTTTTCTTATGTGTGATTTCATTCAATGATACATTTGATATTTTTTAATATTTTTATTTTTTGTTTACTTTTATCATGTAGAATACCATTTTGATTTTTTTTATATAATTACTTTTATTTTAATACTTATTATCATACGTGTAATTTTATCATTACAATTGTATAAATAAATTTTATTAACTATAATATAATAATTTAATGTAATTGTCATGAATTTTTTTATATATTATCCAACATATATTAAAATGAGAAAGATGAAAGATCTATGTTAAAATTATATTATTACCAGTTTATGTTATTTTGATAAAATAATGTATTATAAATTTTATTAGTGTATAAAAAAATTCATTAAATTTTGATAATTTGAATATTTGTTTTCTTTTTATATTTTTGTAAAATATTTTTAAATTTTATCAATTAGATTTCATTAACGTTTTAAAATTTAATAAATATTTTATTTCTCATGAAATTTAATAAATCTAATTACTATATAAAATTATATAAACTAATAAAAAAATAATTAAATTATTTTTTACAATAAAAAAAGAAATAAACTGCAAATAGAATTAATTAAAATAAAACCCACTTAATTAATATCTAATGCTTGTAAAAAGGAGGGGATACAACCCAAGAGAGGATCACCTGATGACGAAAAAAAGAGAACAATCACACAACACTCTGTACCAAACACAAAGGCATCAAAAAGTCATCAATGCAAACACAGGGTATTGCTGCTATTGCAAATTTCACGTTTTCATGTGTCTTATATTGCATTTCTACTCCATTTTGGAGTGGCTCCATCAACTTTTTCATTTCTTCTTATTTTTTTAATATGTTCCACTTCCAATGGTCTTATAGATTTTTTATCATATTTTATTTCTGACATTTTTCTACCTCTGCTGTGGCCTTTAGTTTCTTTAGGTATTTATTAACACTAAAAAAATATTTTTTATTAGCTATCTCTTTTTATCGGTTTAGTAAATGGTTAGAAATATTTTTACTTTTTGTCAATTTTTCTTAACCATCACACTCTTTCCCTAAATTTTCTGAGATGTTAAGCGTTTATGTTCGGTTTTAAGATGCATCAATCGCAACCACAACTCATTTACCTTCAATGGAATGGGAGAACGATCCCGATTTCAACAGCGATGATGTCGATGCCGTTTCCCTTTTTCCCAACGACGATAATGACGACTTCGTTGGATCCCTCCCCTTCTCGATCCTCCATATTCTGCCATTCGACTTCGTCTTCCCTGACTTCGTTGCCACTAACGCATCTGCGCCTGGCCACTCAATCATTTATCATATTGTTTTTCAGCTGGTCGTCATTTTCAGTGCAGAAGAAGTTCGCGGTCGCAACTGGTTAGTACCTTCGTCAAGATTTCAGGTCATCAAGTTTTGGTTTTCAGTTCATATTCCTAGTAAACCACATTGGAATTTTAATGGATCATTGTTAATGTGATGCTTGTGGTACTGAATGCTACTAGTCGGTCGAAATTTGAATTGTGTTGTGTGTGTTTGGGGTTTTGTTGAGGGTGCTGGAAGTCGAAATTAATCAGAGATAAATACAATTTTATAGTATAGAAATGAGATGAAAACTATTTTACCAGATTTGGTGGGGTTTAATTAAACTTAAAGTGTCATTTTTAACATCGTACTAGAATCGGATTGAAAAAAAAAAAACCAAAAAAGTCTATCCTAATAAATTTTTTTGACATTCTGTTTAACCCATTAGTTCAGACTATTATTGGATCTCTCATTTCTAGACTCACGTACGAAATATATATACCTCGGTGTGAAGAGGTGTGTTGAAAGTCTTAGATCAACTAGAGATAAAACAATTTCATAATATATAAATAAATAAAAATTTATCTTACAAATTAATTTTGTTGGATTGAGTTAGACTTTCGAGATATTTGAATTTCTACTTGTGTAATGAAACGGTGGTTTGATGATGATAATTTTGTTGTCTTTGTGTTGAGTGGTGATTTTTGTTATGGTGGAGAACTGGTTTTATGATTTGCCTCATGTATGTAGACTTGAAGGAATATATGGAAATACTTAGTGAGTGACTCTGGGATTACATTCAATGAACAAAAAGAAATGAAAGCATTGCAAATTGCTGGAAAAGGCTAGGGATGCTACTCTTAGTTGGAAATTTGATCAGGTAATTAAATGTTATCAGGTAATTTTGAAAATAGTGGTCTGTTATTTACTCTTTTATTTTATTTGTTTTGTAGGTACGTGTCAACCTTCCAAATAGTGACATGGTAGGGATATACAGGTGGCAGATACACAAATGATATGAGTATTGAACATGAAATGTATCGATACAAAGATTCGTCTCATCTTAAAACCTATATCTGATTTTGTATTAAAATTATATGTTTTATTGTTAAATTTTAAGATGTTTGAAATTGTTGTTGTGTGTTTAGACACTTAATTTTTTAATTTTTATGATTTTATAAACCATTTTATTTGTTGTTATTAATATTTTAAAATTCAATTTATATCTTATTTAAAATTATATTTATTTATTGTGATTATTATTTAAAAATAATTTAAAATAAAAGGATGACAAACAAAATTTCATTTCAGATTATTGCACAATCAAACTTTGACTCATTTATTACTGAATTTGGTTGACTTATGAGGTTAGTCATCGAGTTTTCGACTGAACAGTTTGTTTTGATTTTTTTTTAATTCTAAAAAAATAACAGTTGGATGAAATTTAATAGATAATAGGTTTTATTACTTCACAATATGGTAATATACCTTTTGTCTTATGTTTTCATATAGATAGGTATTTCGAAAATATTTCATCATCGATAATATGATATTAAGATTACTTTTACCACTTTAGAGTTTGATAAATTCTTATTAGTTAATTCAAATTATTAAAATGTAATCAATATATTTGAATTAGTTAAATGACCATGCAAAGTTGAATATGCTGAATAATAAAAACTTGAATTGCTTACAACATTATTCTTTGGTTTACCTAATCAGATATATATCGGTAATAAATACAGCTGGGTTTTAACTGTAAACGTGATACTGAAATTATAATTAGTTATAAAAAGTATAACTATTTATTTAATAAGTGAAGCTACAAATTGCTATAAATTTTATTACTGTAAATGAAATGCATTTTTTTAAAAGAATTTGTTACACATAATTTGTATTACCAAACAATATAGTAATATAACTTTTTGTGTTATATTTACATAGATACCTATTAAATGAATATTTCAATATCAATAAGATTGGTAAGATATTACTTGTTAAGTGAAGGTACAACTTGTTAAATAATCTCATAACTATAAATACAATTATTTTTAAAAACAATTTGTTATACACAATGGTGAAGGTGTAATTAACTAACCATACGTAAAAAGAAATGTAAATAAACAAAAATTTGCAAATACCTAAATAAAGTAAAACCAAAAATCTTTCTTACAATAACACATTAGAGTATTGTAAAAAACAAAAATAATTTATCTACAATTCTTAATTAAAGGAGTCAAGTATTTGTATATACAATTTTTTAGTATTTGTATATACAACTTTCTCATAATAATATGATATTTTTTATGCTTGATTGTTTTGCCAACCTTGTTGATAATTGTTCAGATTGCACCTCGTGATCTTCATTCTTAAAATCCGAGGACAATCTTTTGATAGATTCTTACACAAATTTTCTCATTAGGATCATGATCCACTTTTTGATTGATTATGGATATTGATAATACAACTATTAGTGTCTACACCTAAATCACAAGTGGTTTTCTCACTTAATTCAACAATTCGTTCAAAATTGATAAAAAAAATATTATCTATATAAACAATAACGATTACGTATTTAAGTACACCTCAAATAACTTACACCTATTTTTTTTTTTTAATTGACCTTTAATTAGTGCTATGATACCAGAATTTGTATAAGCTTTCACTACTAAATAACATTTATTTTGTGGTTGCACTCTAACCTTAAATGCATCCTAACAACACATCTAAGTTATTAGAAAAACATCTTTATCATCCTCTTGATGCAATTTAAGTATTTCAAACTAAGTTAAAATTCTTCTAATATTAACAATTTTGTGACGATATTTGCAACTTGATCTTGACTTGCTGCATTAAGTAGAAGGTTATCTTGAAGACATACTCAAACCTACTTCCATTGTAGCTCTAAGATCCCTTTCAACTTGCAATTGTTCTTATAATTTTGAGACATTTTGCTAAAGTGTCAAACGTTGCTCATGGAAAACATATTCCTTTCTTTATAAGTTTGCTTGTAAACTTACATTGCCACTATAACCTCTGTTAATTTTGTTTTGTGAATCACCTTTTGCAATTGATAGTCTCTAAATAGCAAGCTCCTCTTCTTCAAAAGAATCAACTGATTCCATTGATAATGTCTTCCATAAATAACTCCTTTCCCAAAATGTTGACCACTTAAAACTTAAACTATCACTACTCGCTTTACTAGTTTGCTTCCCAAAACTTGATTCAACCACATGAATGGGTAAATGGTTGTCTGGGTCCATAGAAAATAAAATTTCACCCACAGATCGATAAAATTCAATGGAAAGCAACAATCATGAATTGGGTTTTCACTGCCCTTTATTTGCTTGTTTTAATCCCCAATCAATGGGTATTTGGCATGACATTTAGATTAGCATTTTCTTTCTTAGCATGGTATTTACCATATAATTGAACAATATGGGCATCCTCCTTATCACCAAATTCAGTCTTGCCTTGTTTGTTTTCTTGAACTCTCAAATCTACTTCCTCAACATCAAATTTTTAAGCACTTTTTTCGAATGATCTTCATATCCAATTTACGCATTTGGTTTTTCTTCATGTTAACTTGTGCATTCTATCCAAACTTATCCTTCAAATATAATACTCGCTCTTTTATGAGTATTGAGTAACCTTTTTTCATAAGTTGCCTTGTCTTAGAGTGTTGCTTTTAAGATATGGTGCATTGTACACATATCATTATCCAACATCGACCATCCTTTTGCAATTACCAAATTGTACCTTAACCTTTCACTGCAACATTTGAAGTATCTCCAAACAACACGTATTTGAATTCAACCTTTGATAGGTCTTTGAATAAATGCTCGTATCAATATATATGATTTCTGTTCCGGTCAAAAATTGAATATTTTTTACCGAAGACAAAATTTTAAGAATCTTTCTGACTTAACGTGAAATAAAGAATACACTAAGGTCAGAAAATACAATTCCCCCTGACCCTGAGGGTTAATATCTTATTTATAGACAAAACAATTACAAATATCCTAACTAACTGACCAATATATCTCATATAAAAATATCTTAATAAAATATCAACTAGGCCCGTAGACTTTCATGAATCGGGTTGGGCCTTGGACGACCAGGACGGTAGACAACTCCCTAGTCTTGAGCATCAGTATTTGAGGCGTAAAGGCTGAAAAAAGAAGTCTTGGTTTTGCAAGAATCATTGATCAAGACTGCTCTTCATCGCCCTAAGTCGAGCTTTAATCATCGCTTTAGACGGCTCTTCACCGCCTCTGATCCTAGCTCGACGTTTGTCATTTTAACGGCTCTTCACCGCCCCCGAGCCGAGCTCGACATTTGTCGTTTTAACGGCTCTTCACCGCCCCGAGCCGAGCTCGAGGTTTGTCATTTTAATGACTCTTCACTGCCCCCGAGCCGAGCTCGAGGTTTGTTGCTCTAACGGCTCTTCACCGCCCTCGAGCCGAGCTCGAGGTTTGTCGTTTTAACGGCTCTTCACCGCCCCGAGCCGAACTTGAGGTTTGTCGCTTTAACGACTCTTCGCCGCCCCCGAGCCGAGCTCAAGGTTTGTCGCTTTAACCGCTCTTCACCGACCCCGAGCAGAGCTTGAGGTTTGTCGCTTTAATGGCTCTTCACCGCCCCCGAGTCGAGCTCGAGGTTTGTCGTTTTAACGGCTCTTCACCGTCTCCGAGCCGAGCTGGAGGTTTATCGCTTTAACGACTCTTCACCGCCCCGAGCCGAGCTCGAAGTTAATCGAATTAAATATGATGAATGAACTTTGAATACAGCTACAAAATGAAGGTTAATCTGCATAATATAACTCGAATTATATACAGCAATGATAATATTCATCGAAATAAATTTATTTATAAATCAACGTATATAAATTAAAAAAAAAACCATCTTGCAAATAATAATTATTTAATTTCAACACAAATGTTTGTGGGCTAGATCCTTCACACCGTACATTCTCTAAAGCTCAGTGTTTTATTTGAAATTTACAATCAGTTAGTTGCTTAAAACATAGTTGAAGTATATCCTTATTTAATGTGAGTAACGAAAAATTTAATCAATAATTACCATAACCATACCGAATATAACAATCTTTCAACATACATAATGAAAACATATTTACTAATCAACATTCATATATAAAATAATTTTTAACCTAAAAGTAACACGTTTATAAA
>Ga0099823_1008597_pt1 | contig 10387 bp, 8 predicted proteins | sample CowpearedBW_FD_76831 | JGI IMG/M metagenome (GOLD analysis project Ga0099823, IMG submission 76831) | Root nodule microbial communities of legume samples collected from California, USA - Cow pea red BW | ecosystem: Host-associated > Plants > Roots > Nodule | place: USA: California | collected...
CAGGTCGTAGACGGCGTAGAGCCCTTCGCTGCCGTTGTCCAGCCCGTAGGCGATCGCGGCGGCGGTGGGCTCGTTGATCAGACGCAGCACGTTCAGGCCCGCGAGCTGCGCCGCGTCCTTCGTGGCCTGGCGCTGCGCGTCGTCGAAGTACGCGGGCACCGTGATGACGGCACCGAACAGGTCGTCGTTGAAGGTGTCCTCGGCGCGCTGGCGCAGCGTGGCCAGGATCTCGGCGCTGATCTCGACCGGCGACTTCAGGCCCTCGCGCGTGGCCAGGCTCAGCATGCCGGCCGTGTCCTCGAAGCGGTAAGGCAGCTTGTCGCGATTGGCGATGTCATCGACGCGGCGGCCCATGAAGCGCTTGACCGAGACGATGGTGTTCTCCGGATCCTCGGCCTGCGCGGCCAGCGCGTCGTAGCCGAACTGGCGCCGCCCTTCAGGCATCACGCGCACCGCCGACGGCAGGATCACGCGGCCCTGGCCGTCGGGCAGGCACTCGGCGACGCCGTGGCGCATCGCCGCCACCAGCGAGTGCGTCGTGCCCAGGTCGATGCCCACGGCGATGCGCCGCTGATGGGGATCGGGCGACGCGCCGGGTTCGGAGATTTGCAGCAGGGCCATGGTGTCTGGTCTTGTTCTTCGAAGGGGAAATCAGGAATGCTCGAGCGCGTCCAGGCGCTGGTCGATGTCCGAGCGGAAGCGCGTCAGGAACATCAGCGCGCGCACCGATTCGGCCGCGGCCGCGGCGTCGTTTTCGTCGTCGAGCTGGCGGCCGGCCTGGGCCAGCAGCGCGCGTTCGCGGCCGGCGACCTGCTGGTCGATGGCCAGGATCGCCTCGGGCGTCCTGGCCTCGTCCAGCGACTCGCGCCATTCCATCTGTTCCATCAGGAAGGCGGCCGGCATGCGGGTGTTCTCGTTGGCCTGGATCGGCGCGCCGCGCAGCTCACAGAGATAGGACGCGCGCTTGAGCGGGTCGCGCAGGCGCTGATGCGCCTCGTTGACGCGCAGCGACCACTGCATCGCCAGACGCTGCGAGGCTGCGCCATCGGCGGCGAAGCGGTCCGGATGCACCTTGGCCGCCAGTGCCTTCCAGCGCTGGGCGATCTCGGCGCCATCCTGCGCGAAGCGCTGCGGCAGGCCGAACAGAGTGAAGTCGTCGTCGTCGAGTTTCACGATGTCAATGAAAAAAGCGCGGCCGAGATGCCGCGCCGATGAAGCGGTGACCGTCAGCGCGCGCAAGACATCGCCGGGCCGCCCCAAGATGTCTTGCTGCCCCCTCGGGGGGGCGGGACGGGCGTACACGCCCGTCCGGGGGCCGACAGTCAGACGCGGAAGGATTCGCCGCAGCCGCAGCGGTCCTTTTCACGCGGGTTGCGGAACTTGAAGCCCTCGTTCAGGCCCTCGCGGACGAAGTCCAGCTCGGTGCCATCCAGATACGGCAGGCTCTTCGGGTCGATCAGCACCTTCACGCCATGGCCTTCGAAGACGATGTCCTCGGGAGCGACCTCATCGGCGTACTCCAGCTTGTAGGCCAGGCCCGAGCAGCCGGTGGTCTTGACGCCCAGGCGCACGCCCACGCCGCGGCCGCGCTTGCTGATGTAGCGCGTGACGTGGCGGGCCGCGGCTTCGGTCAGGGTGACGGACATCGCGGACCTCAGGCGGTGACGGCGGCGCCGTGCTTGGCGCGGTAGTCGTCGACGGCGGCCTTGATCGCGTCCTCGGCCAGGATCGAGCAGTGGATCTTGACCGGCGGCAGCGCCAGCTCCTCGGCGATCTGGTTGTTCTTGATGGACAGCGCCTCGTCCAGCGTCTTTCCCTTGACCCACTCGGTGACCAGCGAGCTCGACGCGATGGCGGAGCCGCAGCCGTAGGTCTTGAACTTGGCGTCCTCGATCAGGCCGGTGGCCGGATTCACCTTGATCTGCAGCTTCATCACGTCGCCGCAGGCCGGGGCGCCGACCATGCCGGTGCCGACCGACTCGTCGCCCTTGTCGAAGCCGCCCACGTTGCGGGGATTCTCGTAGTGGTCGATGACCTTGTCGCTGTATGCCATGTCAGTTCTCCAACGTCTCTTGTTCGGTGATGCGGGCGCGCGTCAGTGGGCGGCCCACTGGATGGTGCTGAGGTCGATGCCTTCCTTGTACATGTCCCACAGCGGGGACAGCTCGCGCAGCTTGGCCACGCGGTCCTTGAGCAGGGAGACGGCGTAATCGATCTCTTCCTCGGTCGTGAAGCGGCCGATCGTCATGCGCAGCGAGGAATGCGCCAGTTCGTCGCTGCGGCCCAGCGCGCGCAGCACGTAGCTGGGCTCCAGGCTGGCGGACGTGCAGGCCGAGCCCGAGGACACGGCGATGCCCTTGATGCCCATGATCAGCGACTCGCCCTCGACGTAGTTGAACGAGGCGTTGACGTTGTGGGGCACGCGGCGCTCGAGGTCGCCGTTGATGAAGACCTGCTCGATGCCCTTCAGGCCGTCCAGCAGGCGCTGCTGCAGCGCCTTGATGCGGGGCAGCTCGGTGGCCATCTCCTCGCGGGCGATGCGGAAGGCCTCGCCCATGCCGACGATCTGATGCGTCGGCAGCGTGCCCGAGCGCAGGCCGCGCTCGTGACCGCCGCCGTGCATCTGGGCTTCCAGGCGCACGCGCGGCTTGCGGCGCACGTACAGCGCGCCGATGCCCTTCGGGCCATAGCTCTTGTGCGAGGCCAGGCTCATCAGGTCGACGGGCAGCGTCGCCAGGTCGATCTCGACCTTGCCGGTGGCCTGCGCGGCGTCGACGTGGAAGATGATGCCCTTCTCGCGGCACAGCGCGCCGATGGCGGGGATGTCCTGGATCACGCCGATCTCGTTGTTCACGAACATCACCGAGATCAGGATCGTGTCGGGGCGGATCGCCGCCTTCAGCACGTCCAGATCGATCAGGCCGTCCTCCTTGACGTCGAGGTAGGTCACCTCGAAGCCCTGGCGCTCCAGTTCGCGCGTCGTGTCGAGCACGGCCTTGTGCTCGGTCTTGACGGTGATCAGGTGCTTGCCGCGGGACTGGTAGAAGTTGGCCGCGCCCTTGATGGCGAGGTTGTTGGACTCGGTCGCGCCGGAGGTCCAGACGATCTCGCGCGGATCGGCGTTGATCAGCTTGGCGACCTCGCCGCGGGCCTTCTCCACGGCCTCTTCCGCCTCCCACCCCCAGGCATGGCTGCGCGACGCCGGATTGCCGAAATGCTCGCGCAGCCACGGGATCATCGCGTCGACGACGCGCGGGTCCACCGGCGTGGTGGCGCCGTAGTCCATGTAGATGGGGAAGTGCGGGGTCATGTCCATGGGAACGTTCTTCTTGTCGACTACTGAATCGGGTTGACGCAGAGCGGAGCGGAGCGGAGGGCCGGGATCACTTGCTCATCGCATTGCCGAGCGCGAAGACGGAGTTCGGCGCGGTGATGCGGATGGGCTTGACGACGGGGGTGCTGGAGATGGCGCGCTTGACGGGGGCTTCCTCGACGGTGACGCCCTTGGCGAGCTGGTCGTCGACGAGCTTGCGCAGCGTGACGGAGTCCAGGAACTCGATCATCTTGTTGTTGAGCGCGGTCCAGAGGTCGTGCGTGATGCAGCGGCCGTTGTCGTCGCCCATGCAGTTTTCCTTGCCGCCGCAGCCGGTGGCGTCGATGGGTTCGTCGACGGCGACGATGATGTCGGCGACGGTGATCTCATCGGAACGGCGGCCGAGCGAATAACCGCCGCCGGGGCCGCGGGTGGACTCGACGAGCTGATGGCGGCGGAGCTTGCCGAACAGCTGCTCCAGGTAGGACAGCGAGATCTGCTGGCGTTGGCTGATTGCCGCCAGCGCGACGGGGCCGCTGTTTTCGCGCAGGGCCAGATCGATCATCGCGGTGACGGCAAAACGACCTTTGGTGGTGAGACGCATCGAACTTCTCCTTGGCGCCCGTGTCGGGCTTCAGGACATGGAGGCGGCGGCTCGGCTGACGCCGGGTCGACTCACGAAGCAGGGTTTCCCCCTGCAATGTCCGAGCATTTTACTCAATTAAGAAGCCGCTTGCTCGGGTTACCCCCGACTGGCGTCGAGGGGGCCTGTTCAGGCCAGGCGGCTGACGGCGATTTGCGCTAGGCGTTCGCAACCTGACTCAAGGAGGTCGAGGACGCGGTCGAAGCCGTCAGGGCCGCCGTAATAGGGATCGGGGATCTCGATGTCCCCCGGGAGGAGGGAGATCTTGTGCTGCAGCGCAGCAGGGCAGCGGCGGCGGAGCTCGCGCAGATGGCCGGCGTCCATGGCGACGAGCAGGTCGAAGCGCTCGAAATCGTCGGGGCGCACTGCGCGCGCCCGTTGGTCGCAGAGTTCATAACCCCTGCGCCGGGCGTGGTCTTGGGAGCGCTCATCGGGGGCTTCGCCGGCATGCCAGCCTTGAATCCCGGCGGAGTCGATCAGCACACGGTCGGCCAGACCCCGACGCTCCAGTTGATGGCGGAGGACGCCCTCCGCCGTGGGGGAGCGGCAGATATTTCCGGTGCAGATGAACAGGATCGACAGGTCGGCGGACATGGGCGGCGATTGTCACGCCGTTCGGGCGGAGCAAGGGGCTCATTGCGGCCAGCCCGGCGGCAAGCAGTGACGACCCTCGTCGTTTCATGTGGAATTCAACGTCGACAGTCCCGTCACCGAGGAAACCCGCTGGGACTGGGGTGGCGGATTGAGCGTCGGAGCTGAAGCCCTGTTCACGAGCGCGCTGGGATTACAGCCACCCTGGGTCGTTGAAGACGTGAGCTTGGATGTCGTCAAGCGGCGCGTGGACTTCGAGATTGGCTGCCAAGGCACGGCGTTGGGTTGCCCGGCGTGCGGAGCGTCAGAGCAGGCGGTGCACGGCAGGCTGCACCGCAGCGTCAGCTGGACTTCTTTCAATTCGAAGCTTGGAGCGGCTGGACGGCGTGGGTCTGATGGAAGCGATGCACCGTCTGCAGCGCTCCATGCTCAAGAGCGCGCGAGCCTGGCGCCTCAAGATGGCCCTGCGCCAGGTGTGCGCCCAGGCGCGCAGGCACGCCAGCATTAAGCAGGCGGGCGTCGATCTTGGAGCTTGGCTGAGTTGGGCGCGGCGCAGCCGACTGGCCCCCTTCAAAAGGCTCGCCGCCACTAGGTTCGCCGCCGCTCTAGCTTGGCAGTGGACCTAGTAGCGGGGGCGAGCCGCTAGGCGCGCGATAGCCACCGTTCTTCAGCGGCATGAGCTTTGCGGCGTCACTGCAAAAGGCCGCTTTTGGCGGCAGGCCGGGTCATCGAGACCCCGGTGCATCGACAGTCGGATCTGCCAAGCGATTACAGATTTGATCGGCCTCATTAACCTTCGTAGCCTTCGCCCATTTGCACGGATCTCCGTCAACAGACTTGAACGCCTCGTAATGAAACCAACAGCTAATTAGGAGAAGGGCCGCCACTGCTATCGCGAGAAATCGTCGGCACTCCATGATGAAGCCCAGGTGAAGATGTATAGCCGCTGTAAGATCATTGCGCGGACCTGCAAATGCAGGCCCGACAAGGCTTGCGCCCAAGCCAAGTCACCCCCGAGCTCACCATCATGCTCAGCAACGGGGGGAAACTCGCGCAGTTAAGCTGCGAAAGAGATCTTCGACTGAGGAGGGGACGTTTTCACGATAGAGAGCTTCCCTTCCTTGACCCGGCTCCGATCTACCACCATGGCGATCGCGCCCTTCAGGCTGTTCTTCTCCCGAAGCACAGAGAAGAAGTTCACATCCTTGGAAACTCCGCCGGACTTAAATCCAAACCCGCATCTTTCTAGCGACCAGCAATTACTTTGACAGCCGCCGCAGCAGTGGCCCAAAGTCCATCCGCACGCGCCAAACTGCGAGCAGCACAGGCCATCGGGACAAATTGCGCCGCCGGCTTGGAAGCCGCATTGCGACCACCCAGCATGGCCAACTGGATCTTTTTGGCCCTGTCGGACAGACTCGGCGGAACAGAGCATAATTCGGCCGTCTTTGTATATTCGGGAAGCAAGATGCAAGATGAGCGTGTTCGCACCCTTTCGCCCGAAGCGCTGGACGAATTATTGCGCTCGGCTGAGCCGGCATTAATTGACTTTTGGGCGCCTTGGTGCCAACCCTGCAAATTACAGGATCCGGCGCTGGAGGAATTTTCCGAGCGTGTAGGCCGGTCAATAGCAATCGCCAAGGTGGACATTGAGGCACACCCCTTACTTGCAAAACGATTCGGGATTCGTGGAATCCCCTGTATAGTCGCGTTCGCCGACGGCAAGGAAGTCGGCAGGCGAGTTGGCTTGCAGACGGTAGCGAAGCTGAATGATTTCGTCTCAGATATAGGGTTCATCCCACATGCGGCCAAAGAGGTGTTTGTCACCGAATCCACATATTCCGCGTTCCACGGCGACGCGGCATGCAAGGAATTTCTTGTCGATAGACTCATTGAATCGGCACGTAAAGGGGCGCTTCATCCATGCAGGGCGCCGACGTGGCTCAACGGACGTGGCGATGCCAGTGGGGCACTTGCCCACCAGGGCGATGCCGACGCATTTTCGAGGGCGACTGGACTGCCGCCGGCCTTTAGTTACGTTTTGACGCTCGCCGCCCCCACGACAGAGTCCGAGATCAACAATCTATTCTCCCGGATTTCTGTTGGAGAAAATCATTCGCCGACTCCCGGAATTTTCTTGCGACGATGGCTGAGCTCTGGCGCCCTTGGCTGGGATTTATTCTTATCCCCTGCCGCGAATGCTTTGCGCCTCGCTTGGCTCAACGCTTATGGCAGCGGCATCGCGCATACGAATGAACTCAGATGGCGCCATTTAAGGGATAGTGCCCGAGCCTTGCAAAGCGATGCCGACGACGCGATGGTGGAAGACGACTTCGCGCGCTTTATAGAAAGCGTATCGCCGCCGCCGCCAGTCGAATCGAGCGCCGCTTGGGCTGGCGCTCTGGGCGGAAATGGCTTCTCTGTCGCCAATCTGCTAGCCCAGCATCTGCAAGGGTGGTCGACTGCAGAGATATCAACGGAACGTTTTGTGAACAGCTGGCTTAGGCGAGAATGCCCGCACCCTGAAAGCCTGGATCGGGAAGCGATGGCACAGATCAATCAACGCATTCGAGACCAACTCCCCGACTACTTCCATAAGCGTGATCAGTACTTTACTTCGTATGTAGAGAACTACTCTATCATTCTGGATAGCCTGAAGCAATTTCTCATCGAGTCGGTATTGGAAGTATCTGGGATGCCTAAGTGACTCTCTAGCAGATTGAAGACATGCGCGACGGCAATTGGAAACAGGACCGGCAGGCTCATTGCGGCCAGCCCAGCGGCGCGCAATGACTGGCTTCAAGCTGGCGTATCAAATCCCCCGCATCGACCTTCCGAAGAACGGACCCGGAGAATATTGAAACCCGCTGCCCTGCCGAAAGTCCGGCAAGGGATTTTGCCCGCGCATAGTCGCTTGGGAATTTTCGTTGCATGATGCAAAGCAGATAGATTCTCCCCTCTAAATTCGCATGCAAAATTGAGGCAACAACCTGACCACTGGACCATTCCTTGGCCACGATTCGCGCAGCCAATTCTTCTTCAGAGATTTGTCCTGGGGTCCCAACCATCCCCCACGCGTAAAAGCGCGCATTCGCGAGAGCTTCTGGAAGCTCCCCTGACGTGCCTGAGGCATGCACGCTCGAAATCAAGGAGCCAAGCCCCACCAACGATGGAATTAGCAGCCTGTGGCAGAGCTTGGCTTTCATTTCAACGACTTGATTCAGTTACGAAATCGCGGGTTGCTACAGCTGTGCGCGCGTCCGCTGCCCGGGTTGATATAAATGTCCATCGGCGTGCAGCCGCGCACATCTTCAACGTTGTCACTCATTCGATAGCCTTCCCAGCGGATTCCTCCGCGCACCTGATCCATTTCAAAGATGTTTAGTTCAACAAGGCCAGAAGTCTCAATTTTCGATGATTTCAAGATTTCAACTCCATAGAAAGTTTCGCATAGCAGATTGGGCCCACCCGCTAGCGCAAACTCTAGAGCAATATAAGAAAGAATCCCCCAGGATCTTCACTTAGCATATTTCAGGCATTCCAACCAACCACTGTAAGTAGGCGAGAAAACCAGCCTCCGCCTATCGATCCTCGTATTGCTTCGTTTGCCCTCCCCGGCCCTGCTTCTAGGCTGCGGATTCGCCGACCGCTCCAAGGAAGCCGCCATGTCCGTCCTCGACCCTCTCGCCTCGACCGCGGCCTCGTCCCTGCCGCGCCCTCCCGTCCCGGCGCATCCCACGCCGCTGCCGACGCGCACCGCCGCCGACGTCCGCGCCGCGCTGCTCGCCCGCGTGGAAATCGCGCTGCTCGACGTCCGCGAGGAAGCCGCCTTCGCCGAGGGCCATCCGCTGTGGGCCGCCAACCTCGCCGCCTCCCGGCTGGAACTCGACGCCTGGGGCCGCCTGCCCCGCCGCGACGTGCCCATCGTCGTCTACGACGATGGCGAAGGCGTCGCGACGGCCTCGGCGCGCAAGCTGCAGTCGCTGGGCTACACCGATGTCGCACTGCTTGCCGGCGGGCTCTCCGCCTGGCGCGAGGATGGCTTCGAGCTCTTCCGCGACCTCAACGTTCCGAGCAAGGCCTTCGGTGAACTGCTCGACGCGCGCCGCCGCACGCCGTCGCTGTCCGCCGAAGAGGTCCACGCCCGCCTGGCGCGGCGCGAGAACCTCGTCGTGCTCGACGCGCGCCGATTCGACGAGTACCGCACCGCGAGCCTGCCCGGCGCCATCAGCGTGCCCGGCGGCGAACTGGTGCGGCGCGCGCGCGACCTCGCGCCCGATCCGTCGACCACCCTCGTCGTGCACTGCGCCGGCCGTACCCGCAGCCTCATCGGCGCCCAATCGCTGATCGACGCCGGCCTCCCGAATCCCGTCTTCGCGCTGCGCAACGGGACCATCGGCTGGACACTGGCGGGCCTGCCGCTGGCCAGCGGCCAGGGGCGCTCCCATGAGGACCTGCCCCTGGGCGACCTGAGCGCCGCCCGCGAGGGCGCCACCGCCTTCGCCCGCCGCGCGCGGGTGCAGCGCATCGACACGGCCGTGGTCGCCGAATGGCTGGCCGATCCGCGCCGCACGACCTATCGCTTCGACGTGCGCGGCAGCTCCGAATACGCGCGAGGCCATCGGCCCGGCTTCCGCCACGCGCCGGGCGGCCAACTGGTCCAGGAGACGGACCACTTCGTCCCGGTGCGAGGCGCCCGCATCGTGCTCGCCGACGACGACGGCATCCGCGCGCCGGTCGCCGCCGCCTGGCTGGCGCAGATGGGATGGGAAACCGCCGTGCTCCCGCCCGACCACGCCGCCCACACCGAGACCGGCCCCGACCTGCCCCCGCAGCCGCTCTCCCCCGCCGTGGCGACCGTGACGCCCGCCCAGCTCGCCCGGTGGCGCGCCGAGGAAGCCGATCGCGAGCATCCCGACACCGTGGTCGTCGACGTGGCGCCCAGCATCACCTACATCGTGCGGCACATCCCGGGCGCCTGGTGGAGCCCGCGCGCGCGCCTGGCGGAGGCGCTCCGCTCGGTGATCCCGCATGCGCGCCGCGTCGTGCTGACGGGCAATCTCGGCGTGCTGCCGCGCTTCGTGGCCGCGGACCTCGCGGCCGAGCTCGCCGCCGAAGGGCGCGAGCTGCTGGTGCTCGAAGGCGGCACCAGCGCCTGGTACGACGCCGGCCTGCCCATCGAATCAGCCAATCCGCGCCTGGCCTTCCCTCGCGACGATCGCTATCGCCGCCCCTACGAAGGGGCCCACCACGCGCCCGACGAAATCCAGGCCTACCTCGACTGGGAGACCGGGCTGCTCGCGCAGCTCGATCGCGACGGGACCCACTTCTTCCGCGTCCTGGAGCGCTGAGCGCCAGCCTTACTTGCCCTTGCCCGCCGTGATCGGCACGACGTTGTCGTGCACGGCGGCGCCGAACGCCTGCTCCTTGAGCTGCGCGAGCTGGTCTCTCAGCCGCGCCGCCTTCTCGAATTCGAGATTGCGCGCGTGCTCCAGCATCTGCTTCTCCAGCTGCTGGATGCGCTTGCTCAGATCTTTCTCGCTCATCGCCTCGACCTCGGCGGCCTCGGCGATGACCTTGGCGTCGTCGCGGCCCGGCTTGTCGCTGTAGACCCCGTCGATCAGGTCACGGATGCGCTTGACCACGCCGCGCGGCGTGATGCCATTGGCCTCGTTGAACGCGATCTGCCTGGCGCGCCGCCGCTCGGTCTCGCCGATGGCCTTCTTCATCGAGTCGGTGATGCGATCCGCGTACAGGATCGCCTTGCCGTTCACGTTGCGCGCCGCCCGGCCGATGGTCTGGATCAGGCTGCGCTCGGCGCGCAGGAAGCCTTCCTTGTC
>Ga0099823_1008599_pt1 | contig 10385 bp, 4 predicted proteins | sample CowpearedBW_FD_76831 | JGI IMG/M metagenome (GOLD analysis project Ga0099823, IMG submission 76831) | Root nodule microbial communities of legume samples collected from California, USA - Cow pea red BW | ecosystem: Host-associated > Plants > Roots > Nodule | place: USA: California | collected...
GTCATATATATATATATATATATATATATATATATATATATATATATATAGGAATATTTTTTATGCGGTGGTTTTGTATAATTATATACATTGACAGTGGAGCCTCCATATATATATATATATATATATATAAAAGGTAAGCTTTCTTTTTGTTAGCGTGTATATATAACATAAAGTTAGCATGTCTGGTGTTGATAATTTAATTAGAAGGTTTTGATAATTTAATTAGAAACTGAGTGAGTTATGAATACATAAGATGAATAAAGAAATAGTCTTTAACGCTGGAGAATTATATTTCTTGTTAAATGTGTGGTGGTTTATAGATTTTGTAGTGGTATTGTATGTGCAAGACTAAATTAATTTATATGTGTGGTCATTTAATGAGTTGATGCATGTGGTATTTGAGAGATTGGAAAGAATGGAAAGTGTGTCGTGTCTCAGCAAAAGGTGGTGGATTTTGCCCATAAGACTATCTGGGAGGGCACTAGGAAGTGAACTCCGTATGTCACTCTCTAGAGGTGAGTAAGATGGCTTTAGCTCTTTCGGAGTGAATGACTAGTAAACTCTATGTGGTGGTACTGCTGGTGAACTTCGTCCATTAGTCTCTTCAGGAGAGAAGTATGAAGTGTACTCCATCCGCGTCTAGTGGTGAGCAGTGAGGAGTTTTAACTTTAGTGGTGACCAAATGACTGGTAAGCTACATGTGTGAATTGCAATTGAGAATCTTATATTTGCTTAATTCTTGGAGCAAAAGGCCGGAAACTCTATGCGAGAGTGTGCCAGTAGCAAAAGTAATTTATCATGTGACTCTGTGAGTTGATGCCTCGTGTTGAAATGAGTTGTGTTTTGAATTATTGTGCGGTACAGCAAGTGCTATGAATGGTAGGATAAGATCACATGTGTGGTTAAAATGTTGGGTGAGGCATTTGATGTGATTTATATATTATTTTGTTATGAATTGTGTCTTGTTGTTTGTTTTGTTAGCTCATCTTTGTTTTGTTTGTGTTTGACTGCAATATTTGTATTTTTATGTGGAAGCATATGTTAGGTAGATACGAATGAAGAGGCACATAGTGAGGAGTCATATTGGGAACTATGTGGGGAGAGTCTGTTACTATTATTAGTTGTATTTCGGAAAGGAGTTTCTTATTTATTTAAACGTTTGTTTCAGTTAAGGTTAAGAATTTTAAATTTTGAAATTTGACAATATGCAGTGAATAAAGATTTTAGTTTCCGTTGTTAATATTGTGGTATCAGAATTAAGTAGCAGTGTTTTGGTAATTATCACTAACGTCCTGATCAAAGAAGTTAGTTGTAGTTGTCTAACCAAAGAAGCTACACTAACCAGAGTAAAGAACAAGTTATAGTTAATACTAACTAACTAACCAATATACAGAGTTTTACACTCACGTTGATCTTTATTCTCTGCTTCACTTGTAACAAATGCTTTCTTTTATTTTATTTTATTTTTTATTTCTTAAGCTTGTTGATTTGTTTGAAATATATATTTCTGCATTTTAGTCCATATGATTTGTTCTTCAAATGGATATTAATAAATATTATGGCTTTTCACTATTCTTTAGGTTAATTTAGGAATATATATTCAAGATAGTAGTGTGGAATTCTCGGTGTTGGTGGACCGCTCAGTTGGAGGTTCCAGCTTGCAGGATGGCCAAATGGAGGTGATGCTGCATAGGTGGGTTATATTGGTAAAGTTCAATAATGAAATAATGATTGATATTTACTCGGTTTTGTGATTTGGTTTTATATTTTGTCAGGAGGTTGCTTCATGATGATGCAAGAGGTGTAGGTGAGGTACTCAATGAAACAGTTTGCGTTGCTGATAAGTGCGAGGGCTTAACGGTTAAGTAAATCTTTCCGACAATCCATCTACAATTGCTAGCATAATGATTTCTGGTTGTTGTGTTCATTTGTGAGAGATTTTTCTGATGCTCTGGTAAGGTCTCATTGTGTTGACTTTTGTTGTTGAGAGATAGATGTTGTCATGCTGAGTGCAAGTACGCGATTTTATTTAGTTGATCTCTCCATACATACCATTTTCTTGTGTGTGGATCCTGGTCTGCTTGCAATGTACATTTAAGATATTATAAAAGTGGTTGTATGGACTACACAACAGGTTCCATCTTATAAGGATATTTTATTTCTATATACATGATATGATATGCCCAAAAATCATATTATAATAAATTTGATTTTAACCAGATATTTGTCTAATTATAAAGAGCCTAATTAAATAAGGAAATATATAAAAATATAAAAGAAAAATAAACCCTAAGAGATCACCTAAGATCTCTATATATTTGGCATTGTGTAATTTCTAATGCAGCTTGCTGTTGTATGCATTCCCACTCAGGATCAATGGGCTGACCTCTCAAGGAAGCCTCCCTCCCACATGGTCGCACTTTCTTCGAGACAAACTCCAAAGTGGCTGAGTTTTCTCGATTGCAGCCACCTCGAATGTTTTGTGGGGAGGAGTTAATGTTCTATTGAGGTCAACCTATGTCTGCTATGTCTCAGGCATTAGCTTAGAAGTACACTTCTGTTACGGGATTAGTCCGACAGCATTCCACTGACAGCTGTACCTGGCCGGAGCAGTTAGTTCATCTATAACCACTTCCAGTGGATATGTAAACACTATCAGTGTACTCTCTAGTTAATTGAATGAATTCACTTTTTTATTTAACCTAATCCATTTCTCTTCTCTTCTCTTCACCGTTAACAATCACATAACTCCTAATAATATATGCCTTAGATCCATCAATTGATCCTTCTTTATCCACTTTGGCTCTTGGTTCCCACCTGTTGAAATATTAGCCTTGTCCCAACGGAATTCAATGGCAATATTTTTCCTTCATTTAGGGCTTGTTTAAACCTTTCCAAATTTTTTCATCGGGCAGCCTATTTAATTGTAAAGAGAGGAGTTGAGATTTCTCAGTATAATCCTCTACAGAACCTGATGCACACCTTGTTAGGGGATGACTTGTTGATTTGCTGGAGATTAAGATTCTGATAGGACAATTTTTTCAGAAAACTGGGTTGGATGGAGGAGACAAAATTGCTGAAAATTTAGGAATTAGAGAAAGGAATCAAGTTGTGGTGTTGGTTAGGAATTTAGGGGAAATATGGGGCTGTCGGTTGGATGAATTTTGGGTGTGGTTTTAGGGTGGTTTATTCTTTGGAAAAATACAAAGAATTAGGATAGAGATGATTTTGGTTTTTGTTTAGGGTTTTAAAGGTGGTTGAGTTTTAAAAATTGGACTTTTAGGAGAAAATGGATCCAGGCAAGAAGAGATAGAATGGGTAGGATAGGTTCCATTTCCAAGGATGGAAGATAAACCTTAGGATGCTTACATCGGTTGTGGTTTTCCCTTGATATTTCTCTATGTAGAGTTCAATGAAGAAATTCAAGAATCAAGGAGATTATTCTCACAAAATTCAAAAAATGCCAAAATCTGTCATCTTATTTTTCAAAATCCAAAATAAGTACGAATTGGGGCAGCTACATAGTGCTTGTTTAATTCCCCTTGGATAGCCCTAGAGACTTCATAAAAGTCCCCTAAAAGCTTCCTAATTGCTCCCCTAAGCACTTCCTTAAAACTTCTCGTGTGGAGTTTTAATTTCCACTGCTGCGCCTTGCCTTAAATATTCACTAAGAGAACATGGAAAGACCTTGAGATGTCTCCGGCAAACTTTGGTCAGATCATAAGTTTGCTACATCAGCCCACTTCACAAGTAAAACACAAAAAAGCCCAAAATAAATCAACGAAAACAAATGCCAAAAACTAATGGTCCATTATCACAAATTTTATGCAATATAAAATGTAAATTAATTTGAAATTTCTTCTTGTCTTCAAGACTCATGGTTCTTCATTTAGGCTTTGACAATTCATTAATTTTGGCTCCAAGATCTTCAAGTTAGGGTTGTCATCTTTTTGTTGCAGAGCATTCCTAGCTCTTAACCTAGACATGGGCCTTCCAATTTCTTAAAGTGCTTTGTCCTTGATTGTCTCTTCATCAGAACCTAATTGTTTCGAGGTTGCTAATTCCTGATATGGGTTCTCAAACCCTCCAAACCTTTCAACCAGCTGCCGTTAATTTTCCCTTAAGTGAGGTCATCTTTTTTTTTTCTCCAAGGATTCAGTGGTTGGTTGAATCCATACTTAATTTAACCAATTTTATCTTCATTTTCGAAGCATTTTGCACTTCAAAAGCCTAATTCCTTCTTGGTGATCCAGTCCACTGGGTGTTCCCCATTTAATGGATGACAGTTCCATTTTCTTAACTGCTATACAATGCTCATCCAACCGTGAAATTCAAATCTGAACCCTAGTTGGAAAATTTCCCTTCCTGTTTGAATTATAACTTTCATTCCTTGTTCTCTTCCTGAGCAAACTTTGCACCTCAAAGAGAAGCCTCTCTTCCATGTGTGCAATCCTCTGATCCATATGCACCACATTATTTTGCAATCTAGTTAATTGTTCCTCTGGTACATCAGCACAATCAGAAACTCAAGCTATTTTCAAATGATCAACATGCTGGACCCAGATACCTCTTCCCATTGATCTGACAAGTTGAACCAAAATGATAGAACATTAATTGATAAGCTAAGGCAATATAATACTAGGAGGCACAGAAGTCGTACATAGCACAACAATATACTTGCCAAAGATAAAAGCTTCTAAAGAGGTATTCTCTGCCCACGAACTGCAAATGACAGCAGACTATCCTGATACATAATTGCCATCTGTTATTTTCCATAAATATCTTCAATTGGCCCTTCTAATACTGAACTAATGATGAATTAATGATGCTATACAACTTAAATTATTTTGTATCTCATTCTAATGATAATAATTGACTCAAGTTCGTCAATTATTCCTTCCTAACTGATGAGATTTCCCATAGGACTTGAAAGATCTCACCTCTGAGACTGAGAAGGATTTCCACCCAAAGAACTCAACCAAGAAAACCTTTCAATGTCTTGGCCAAAGAGAAAATCATAAGAAACAAGAGTAAAATGAAAATCAAATGGACAAGGCAAGAAAGATGGAAAAGCACACCACCACCCCTGCAGACTCCAAGGATAACTGCATTGTTAATTCACCTAAATTTAGTATCAAACTCTCAACACACTTAATCTCAAACAAAATCAAGTAATTTCATATATGTCATGTGTGAAAAATACAAGAGAGGAGTCTTTTATTCGTAGAATTAGAAGGTGTGTTCAAGAAGCTAACTAAAGGTGTGAAAGAGAAGTCAAACAACTAATCCTAAGGGAATGTAGATGGGTTTGGCTGGGATTATTGATGCATGAATGAGAACGATTGCAATTTCTTTTGGTTCATATAATCATGAAGTAGTGAGGTGCATGGACTAGCTTTAGCTACAAAGTAGTTGGAAATAGTTTTTGATATTTACCTACTTTGTTCTAGAATATGCTTGAAGTTTCTAGAATATTCTAACATATCGAACAACAAAAAGTTTCATTTTTACAAAAGAGATTGTCTATTTTACAGTCTCCAATTCCTTCCTCTAGCTTCTTTATTCTTGCTCTTGTTCATCTCTCTTGAGAAATTTTGTGGTACTCGTGACTAATCCATTTAAAATTTGTCTCCCATCAAAGCACCAACTTACCTTACCATTTACTAATAGTCCAAGTTTCTGTGATATGTACAGATTCAAGGAAAACTTTACCTTAGAATTGACCACAAAGGTGAAGGTGCCAAGTGGCGTCGTACAGTTGGCCAGGAGTTATATTCACCCCTGCTTTTGGCCTTCGCAGAACAGGTAAAATGAAGGGTGACCCACAAGAAGGTAGTAGCTTAATCATTTGAGTAACTGTCTTCCACTCTTCATGCAGGATGGGGATAATTGGTTACATTTCGCTACATCAACATTTTCAGGCACAGATTCTTCCTACAGTTTACCAAACAACGTTGCTCTTTTAACCCTCCAGGTGTGCAAGGAAGATTGGGAACATTTAGAGATAAAAATAGAATGAGTTTAAGATTCCCTCTAACATTTTACATTATCTTTATCTTTGATGAGTATCTATTGTTTTTATGAACTTCTGCAGGAATTTAAAAATGGAAAAATACTCGTAAGATTGGCTCACCTTTTCGAGGTATAGTAATTTCTTTTACTTATGTACTGATAATAATGAAAGATTTAAACTGATCCTTACAAAATGATCTTCCAAGGATTGTTTGCAATCTTATATTCTTAACCATGATTGGAATTATTTTCTGACACATACATGTTTTACTTGCTCTTAACCTGTGCTATGAAAATGCAAACATGTATACATTTCTATCAAAGAAACGGAAATAATATTTTTTACCTCACTGTTAGGGATCAATAGCAGTTTGTTAATGCTACCATAAACTAAGCTTAACCAGGCAAAGATATTAATCATATGAATGATTTATGATATAGTTTGGAAGCTTTAGGATGTACGACAAGTTTTCCATTGTTTTTATTAGGCACCGAATATCACATATTTTACTCTGTATTCACACATAACCTATATTCATGGATTGTTGTTTGGTGCCTGTTTACATATAAAGATTGGAGAGGACAATAATTACTCAGTAATGGCTAGTGTGGAATTGAAAAAGTTGTTTCCCAACAAGAAGGTAAGAGCGATAACTAACTACTCCAGGTTATGTTTTCACATATCATGTATCCATATATAGGCTTCCTTTTAACAACCCATCCTTTTCAGATAAATAAAGTAACAGAGATGAGTTTGTCTGCTAATCAAGAAAGAGCTGAAATGGAAAAGAGGAAGTTAAATTGGAAGGTAGAAGGTTCCACCGAAGAACCTAAGGTGGTGAGGGGAGGACCTGTTGATCCTATAAACTTGGTGGTTGAACTTGCTCCAATGGAGATTCGGACATTCTTCATTGACTTTAATCCCCTCCAAACAGTTTCTGGAGCAGAAAATCATATGGCAAATTATCGAAGCATCCAATAAAGTAGCATCGAAGCATTGTGTCTGGTTGCGATCTGATGATGTTCCATTGGAATGTATGTTTTCTTGTAAAAATATAAGTAAAAGTTTGCGTGGTTTGTGTCTGGTGACTGTTAAAACGAGGTTTCTTTAGCAAAAAGTTATAACCATTGCTATTGTAAAATCAAATTATTATTATGAAAAGCTTGGATGACAAGTCCTATGTCACATTGAATCCATACCTAACTTCATCCCTTAGAGAGAGCAATTTTCATGGAAAGGATAATCGCAAGACACCGTGAATACTAATAAAAGAGAAGCAACCAATAACAAAAGCTTTATACTTATTGTATGCACATATTCTCCTCGTACACTCCCATTTTTTAAAAAAATTGCTAATTTTGTCCTTTCAGCTTTATAACCAATTCAACCTTCAAAATCTCCGTTGATCTTCATTAGTGCCCTTGTGGTTTCTTGCTTTGGACATTGGATTGCACACTCTATATTGGATTGTTGAATAATATTACGAAAAAAAAAATTGCTTTACATAATCTAGAGGTCTTTTTTGAATTACATAATGCTTAGTGGACTATACAATTTGAAATATGAAGTGAATTATTGTGCTTCATCAAAATAATTAAATCTAGACCATTTCTTCACTTATAACAATAATAATTGTGTCATCCCATTTATGTTTCATAAACAAATATAACGGATAGTCTTATTACAATATCGTTTACCATATTCTCTCAAATCATAGAAAACTTTATAATAGAACCGAAATTTTTACAAAACAATGTTAAATAAAATTTACATCATAAAATATACTTCAGGCCTCCCTTCACATTCACATGACACACTTTCATATGGGGAACAAACTTTCAATGCAGTAAAAGAATACATTCACAAGCAAGAAAAGTAAAGCAAGAGGTTCAATTGAAATAAAGCATAAAATATATTTTAAAAGTTGTAGAGGTGCATGTATGTAGCAATTATAGGGTGTTGGAAGCAAAAGCCCCAACAATTGGTTAGGAGCCTCTCTCTGTAGACTGGAGATATATTTATATATATTGACAGTGCATTAATTTCTATATAAATATATATGTTTTATAGACATTTCATATAACATATGTTTTATATACAGATATTTTGACACCCATAAAATAAAAGACACTTAACTAACAACTAAAAATAATAATATTTTATCATATTTTTTTACTTTTAATTTAAAATTAATGAATGTATTTTTTTTAAGGATGATAAAATATTATCTTCCTTTTACTTATATTTTTTATGCATTTTCAAATGGGTTAAGTTTTGAACAAATTCAAAGAAACAGATATCGCCTTCATGTAGAAATTAATTGCCTTTAGTATACACACATGTAATATAACTGGAAGTGTCATAAACCAAATATGGCAGCTGCGAGTGACATTGGACTTTGAAGACCCACATCGAAGAGTTTTGAGGATCCCAAATAAATCAAAAGCAGCATTCCTATCTGAGAGTGTATATGTCTGAGCAAAAATTGAGCTGCGACGGAATCTGTAGTTCCTTGAGATCTAAAATATAAGGTTCATAGTCATTATATGATGCTAGAAACATTAATAATAATAAGTAGAAAAAGCATGTGACTTTACCATATAATAGGTTGCTTCCATTCCTTGCAATTGCTACACAAAACATTTGCTTAAGCTGGCTTTTCAAAATCATATGACAAATATAGGTTTGCATTCAGATATTGCCAATTTGTTTTTAAGTTATCAACAACTTCTGATTCAAGAACTGTTTGTGCAGAAGCACATTTATTCAATGAATCTAACTGAGAGGTGCGCAACTATGAATTGAGATTATTTTCAGAATAGTGAAAAAATAGTGCATAGTTTCACAAATGAGCAATTGACCTGAGAGTATACAAGATGTATGATGATTGGAAAGGTTAGAAATGCTCTCGTCCAAACCCTAATGCTCTCGTCCAATGACTTGGACACAATGTAGTTTGATTAAGGATTGAAATTCAAATAGAAGACCACGACAAAGTGGTCGCGGAGGATCTTCACACAATCGTCCATGGTGGCGTCCCAGATGCGGATGGTGCAGTCTTCAGAAGCAGAACAGATGACCAAATGATTAGGGTTTTGTCGAGGCTAATAGCGTCCTGTTGTTAGAAAACTTCACACACGAGACAACGTTTTCGTGGCCGGTTAGGGTTTTCAAGTGACGGTACAATTTGTAGGTTGGTTGTTGTCGTCGCCAGCACCACCGTCATTTGCGGTCATCGCCATTCAGAAACTTGCTGAATTCCGAAAGCAATCTCGTATTTTAAAATAGCTAACGAACACAACTCTTACCTAGCATACCTTAATATAAAAAATGGAAGCGCTTCAACTAAGTGATAGTTGGAAATTGGCAGAATTAAATTTCGTCTTCTCCACCTTTGTTTGTGTTCTACGAAAGAGAGAAACCTTAATTGTTTGTTTGGGTGTGGTCTGCGGGATAGAAGAACCCTTTCTCCCTTCGCTTTTGACCCGTTGCCAAAGTGTCTTTACAAAACAAAACACAAATTAAAAAATTAAATACACTTCAGCTGTCAGGTCAAGAAGTAAGAGAAAGAGTAAAAAATGAGAGTTAGAATATCATTTTCCTATATAAATTCTGATAACATGATTTTAATAAAATGCCAGGGTAGTACACCTTTTTGTGAGCAACTATATTGTGAGTCTTTAATCCAAAATGGTGTCAATGAAAACTGTGAATAATATTAATCACTACTTCTGAAGTTGAACATAGTAAATAGTACTCAGTACAAATACTTTCACCGTGTGAATAAATAAACATGCCATTGACAAACACAAACTCTAATAGCAAAAGGTGTTTGGTTATGCCATGTTGGTCATACCAAATGATCCAAAAAATGTCGTTTGTTGTTGATACTAGTTCTTGAAAAAAAAATACAAACAATTAGCATATTAAACTATCATAAATATAAGGCAAAATTAAACATATTTGTACTGTAGCATACTTAATTATATGTTCTGTACCAGTAACGTGTTGATTACTTTCTATTGATGTTAAAAGTGATAAAAAGCCTATGCACTGGTCATCATAAACCTAGCCATGCTAAAGGGGTAATTATTTATTTCCATTTAATACCATAACAAGACATAATTATGAAATGAAAACTAACCATGTTGGTTGAGGTATCCCTTTGAGGATTCAAAATTTCATGAGCTGGTGCAGTTGAAGTTTGAAGTTCCCAATCCTAAAGTGCATGTCGACAAATAAAATTAACAACTGGATAACCTGCGTATTAAAAAATGGTACATTGAATACAACAAATAAATACATACAGTGCCATTTCGAGATGCTTTATTCCTAGCTGCCATAGATTTTTTTTTTTTTTTTTTGCATA
>Ga0099823_1008610_pt1 | contig 10376 bp, 14 predicted proteins | sample CowpearedBW_FD_76831 | JGI IMG/M metagenome (GOLD analysis project Ga0099823, IMG submission 76831) | Root nodule microbial communities of legume samples collected from California, USA - Cow pea red BW | ecosystem: Host-associated > Plants > Roots > Nodule | place: USA: California | collected...
AATATTCTTATAACAATAAATTTGATAGGTTGTGTGAGAAATAACAATAAATTCTTATAACAATAAATATTTTTTAAAAACATAAATAATGTTACATTAAAATATATAATATGTATTGTATATGATATGATAATTCTGGATAGTGTGAGAAAACAAATATTATATTATATTATATTATAGTGATTAATGTCATGTGACATGTTTTAAAAATAACAATACATCAACCGTTATAAAACCACATTTTAAATATGTCATGTGCAAATCTTAAAGTTTTTAGTTTGTTAGGATTCAATTGATCACAAAATTTTAGTTAAGAGCCAATTAGTTCCTATATTTATCACAAAATTATAACTTAATTAAGTTCAAATTGAATTAGGAATTTAGTCCATATTTATATATCTGTTTCATTTTAGTATTTATTTTTTTCTTATACAATTCAGTTCCAATAATTTGTCAAATAATTGAGTCAATACGATCTCTTCCATAAAATTATCTATAACGTTATTTGAAAAGTGAGTCAAATGAAATTATTCATGAAATTTTATTTATATATTTTTATTCTAACTCAATTGACTCTATGTAATTTTTACATGCGACAACATTGTTCCTTTTTCCTTTTGTATTATTGTCGTCCTTCATGTATTTGAAAACAAATTTAAAAACTACAACTGGAATATGGGTCAAAATCTCTAATGACACATCAAACAAAAACAAACTTCCTGAATATATGATATTAAATCTTAATGATCATATATATATATATATATATATAATTTATTTATTTATATATAGTTTGGTCTGTTTATAGTATATTATTATGATTATCTGTGTTGGAGAACTGCAATAATATTTTATATGTTTATAATTAATTATGTTACACTCTTTCAATTTATCAACAAAATACATGTTTGAATTTATCTTATTTTCGCTATTTTCTTCTACTTTTTTTGAATTGAGAAATTCAAATGGGGAAGTAGAAAAAAAAAGTCAGTCTTTTTGTTTTATCTTTCGTTCATTTGTTCAACTTTTCACCAATTTTCTTTTTGTATATGACATTTTAATTCTCAATCTAAATATTAAACGTTTTTCCAACTCCTTTTGACTTTTTATTCTCAAAATATGTCACTGGAAACAAAATACTCTTATTTTATTTCATTAAGACACTCTTATCGTATATTTAATTAAGAATTTGATAACTTTTAAAATATGACTCTTGTGTATATTTTATCTGCGACTCTTTTTGCTTTCCATGCATGTTTGCATTTGGTTATGTTGCTAAGGAATATAATAATTTCTAATTTGACTTTTTATTTATTTTCTTTCTCGTGTTTGGTTATGTTACTGTCGAATATAATCATTCGTAAATTTTATTGTTTCACACTTATATATTCGTTAATGTTTATTAAAATCCTTCATGGTTGAAATTAAGATTGAAATTCACCTATTTGCATTGAAAATCAAAAGATTAGTAGTTTGGAAAGTAAGTTAAAGTATTTTTATCCTTTTTTTGAAAAAATAATGATATTTTAATTATTTTTAACTTATCATTCTTAAATCATTTATTTTATTTTTTTAGTAATGTGATGTGATGATCTAAGAGTGATGAGATTGATGGATTTTAAATGTATTAAAAAAGTAGATTAAAGTATCATTATCCTTTATGAAATAAAGAGTAATTTTCAAATTTCATATCACCTTTCCAACACATAATTCTTTTAAGTTTTTTTTTTTTGGATTAAGTATGTTTTTAGTTCCTGAACTTTGATCCAAAATTTGAATTCGTCCCTGGCCGAAACTTTGATAATTTTGGTCCCCAAACTTTAAAAATAACTTTTTTTTAGGTTTCGAACGCATTTTTCAGAAAATATTAAGCCGATAATGTGTCAAACGACGTAAACAACTTCAATATTAACATGAAATACATTCTTTATGTTGAAAAAATTTAACATAATTGGGTTAAATGGATTATATTCATCCATTTTTAAAGTTTAGGGACCAAAATTTATCAAAATTTCGACCAGAAACCAATTTCAATTTTTGACCAAAGTTCAGGAACTAAAATCATACTTCATTTTTTTTTCCTGTTACATAATTCTTAGGTAAAATATCATGATATCACATCCAAAGAATTATGACTAGCTTCAACTTAAAAATAGGTATTAAATAAATATACAAGTAAGTATATAATCTCTTAAGAAATTAGGTAATAAATTTAGTAGTAAATTAGTTAGTTTTTGTTAATATTATTTTATTTTTATACAAATTGTCAAAAGTTGTAAAACAACATTTTTCCAAATATATATTTGTAATAAAACTTTGAAGCTCCCATGGTTAGGTGAAGCGAGGTTGAAAGTATCGAGTTGGAAGTTGCAGCAAGAACAACAAAGCAAAGGATGCATTGGTTGGGTCCCGACGTACCTATTTTTGACCCAAATTTCAGTTACGATCACAATCCCTACTCCTACGACGATGATCTCTTTCGAAACGACGACGTTCCGCGCAGTCTCAACAATGCCGTTGTGGCCTGTCACCACGACGGAACCTCCCCACTCCCCTTGGGTATGGATTGGAGCCCTCCGCCGCGGGAATGGGCGGGTCGGAACACCGTTTGGCCGCGTCATCCTCCCACCGGTTGGAGTTTCTGCGTCACGCTTCCTTCGTGGGTTACCGTTCCCCAACCGCCACCTTCTGATCCCGTCGTTGTTAGTATCTATATTGTTCCTATGAGCACTTTCTCTCTAACTTTTTTTATTTTATTTTATAATTTTTATTAACTTTCTTTGGTTTTTTTTGTATGCAGTTTTTTAGGGTTCAAGTTGGTATACAATCCCCTGAAGCAACCACCACCACTCGATTAATATTACGCAGATTTAGCGACTTCGCTGGCCTATATTCTGAAGTACGTGTGTTTTCAACGCTTCACTCTCTTTTTCTGCTGTTTCTAGAAGAATTTGAATATTTGAATTTTTTTTTTTGCAGCTGAAAAAAGAATTTGCTATGAAAAATCTGCCTCCACTTCCACCCAAAAAGATGCTCAGAATTAAAAGCCACGCTCTTTTGGAAGAGGTAGGTACATAGCTTAGTTTATTATCATTGTAATTGTATGTAGTTATATACTCATAAATTTCTGAATTCCAGCGACGGAGCTCACTAGCAAATTGGATCGAGAAGTTGCTATCCGACATTAATGTATCAAGAAGTGCCCCGGTGGCAATATTCCTTGAGCTAGAAGCTGCTGCTAGATCATGTGTGTTTTGTTTTATTTATTTATTTTTTTCATAAACCTAAACATAGTAACGTTTTGTTATTTTATGTTCAGATTTGTAAGCATCTGTTAATTTCTTGAAAGATTATAATAAACGGTCCATCATGATGTTCCACAACCATTTCACACCCTTTTGCTGCTGATATATTGCAGCCTTCCATGAAGTTAACGAGCATCTGGATGAAACCTCTGCTAATAGAACTACACCTGCACAAGTGTTTCAGGATAATAACTCTCCTGGTTCATATGCTGCATCTGTTTCTGACAATGATAAACTTTCTGAGCTGGGAGCACCACAGCATGGAAGGGATAAGCATTCTGATCAAATCATGGATAATTCAACATCAGAGCATGGGTTAATTAATCAAAGTGAAACAGCTGTTGATCATGCCACATCTGGCAAAGACTTTGTTAATAAGGATAATAGTAGAGACAAAGATGCTATGGCTCTCAACCTGGATGGAACTGAGTTTACACGCAACTTGAATGTTCATATTAAGAAACTCTCTTTGGAAAGCATTGGAAATGACTTAAATTCTTTAAAGAATACTGAAACAACTTCAACCACTTTTGTTCAGGATGTTGCACACGGCCTCATCGAGAGCCATGATGAAGCGTCCAGAAACTTGGACTTATTGTTGACTTTTCCGATGGATGACCGGCACAAGTTAAACAAAATTCTTAATACCCAGAAACAGAGACTGGTCACTGCAAAAGCAGATGTCGAAGATCTTATAGCAAGATTGAATCAAGAAATGGCTGCAAGACAATATCTTGTGACAAAGGTATGCAGCATATGCTTGAGAATTTTCTTTTGTTACTGAATTTTGAAATGGAGATTTTTGTTTGTGACATGCTTTTATTATTTCATCGAACGTGTTCAGGACAAATCTTTTTCCACTTGTATGGTGTTTTTCTTTCGCAGAATAATGTTAGTTCCCTTCTCTTTAATTAAATGCTTCAATCAATGCGATGCATAGATTTACTGATGTGCCTATGGTTTTGGAGTATGCAGAATGAGCTATCCTAAGTATCGTCCACAGGATTTTAGGAAGTTCAAAATGTATGTTAGCTGTTTTTCAATCAGAAGTTCATGATTTCCATTATCTTTGGTTCAGTGTCTGTCAAATTTACCTTTCTATAAAAAAATATAGAAGTATCTGTTGAATTTAAAAATAAATCAATTAATAATGTTGTCAAGTTTCTTAAAAGTTCTCAATCATTTTTCTCCCTAGATCTAACATTGGATAATGAAATTGGGAATAATGTTAGAATTAAAATTAAATGCATCATATTATATTTTCTCTGCATTGGATAAATGAATTTTTGTAGTTCCGAAAATTAAGCATTAAATTATTTTTTTTGAAAGTATTTTTGTGGGCTAATTGTGTTAAAGGAACGTGTATTTGTGTTTAATAAAATTAATTAGCTTATATCTTTCCCCAGCTGAGAGTGTTCTGATAAATTTCTGTTTATTGTATTTTTTTTAATAAATGTGACTGGTAATTATTTTGGAACAAGTTCACTCTCAGTGATGGAAAAATGACAATCATTTGACTTGTAGGTCAAAGATTTGGAAGTTGAACTTGAAACAACTAGACTGAACTGCCAAGAAAACATGCAGCAGGCTGTTTTAGCTGAAAAGGAAAGGTTTACACAAATGCAGTGGGATATAGAGGAACTTCGGAGGAAATGCATGGAAACAGAATTGAAATTGAAGTTAGAAGAGGTATATTGTGATAGTTTACTTTAGTCAGCATCTCTCGTCATTGCATTTTGTGGTGAGCTTTTAGTGAAAAGTTTATTGTTTTAGGATGAAAGGCTGCTAGCAGAATCTACAAAAGCATCTGCCATTCAGGAGAAGCAAATGTTGCAGCAAGAACTAGATGTAGTTAGAGAACAACTTAAAAACTTGCAGAAACATCATGATGAATCAAAGACAGATATGAAGGTTCTAATCAAGGAGGTAAAATCCCTTAGAAGTGGTGAGTTAGATCTGAAGCAGCAGCTCGGTGAATTGATCAAGGACAAGTTAGATTTGGAGGTATAGTCCTTTCTGAATTTAATGAAAAAGCATTTTTAAAATGTTGGGATCCAATTGTTTTCATGGTATTGCTTTTACTCTTATTCAGAGAATTCTCCAGAAAGAAAAGCAAAGAATGGAAAATTCACATAATGCTAATACAAAGTTGCTGCATGAGTGTGCAATCCTGCAGAAGAGGCTTCGCGAGTGCAGTGTAAATTTCCTTGTTGAGGAGGAAGATAAGCTAAATATAGACACTTCGCCATCTGATGCTCTAGATTTATTGGCTACATCAGATAATCGGATTGGTCTCTTGCTTGCAGAGGTATGATAAGCACCTTGGGCAACAATTTTTTCCTTTGATACGGGGCAGGCTATTTACTCCTGTTCTGGTTTTTATGCTATGTGTTTATGCATTATGCTTCTGTAAGTGATCGTCTTTTTAGGTAATTGCATTTAAAATCTATATATCTGTCACACTCTTGAAAATTATTCTACCTCCCCCTTCTCTAACTTATATGGTAGCAACATCATTCGACATTGCACTCCATTGGCATCTGTTTTCATGAGAGTCGTTAGCATCCATAGTAATATAAGCTGTGGTTACGTAGCAATTATCTTTAGGTTTATTCTTTGTTTACTTCATTTTTCCCTGCCCTACATAGCCTTCTGCCCCCTCTATACTCACTTTTTGGTACATGATGTTTGCAAATATGGAGAGCAGGCACAGCTCTTAGCACAAGATGTAGATGATGCTGTTGTTGCTGTGGAAGAGACCCGTGATACAACTACCGACAGTATTGTGAAAACTTATGATGAATTGAGGAAGATGCTGGCACATATGTTTGTAGACAATGCCAGTTTAAGGAAACAAGTCAATTCGGTTATTCGAAGTGCTCTAAATACAAATGTCAATTCTGAAGAGGAAAGGGAAGAAATCCATTTACAAAAAACTGTCTTAATCAAGTTCTTAGAAAAATAGTATGTCCAATCCTACACCGTGTCTATTACTGAGTTACACGTTAGTTGTGGCTTATAATTTTTTTCACCTGTATCTTTTCATCACATCTAGTGAACAAAAAAATAAGTGTCAAGCTTGTATACTGTACTACTTGTAGTCAATGAGGCTATTGGTAGCGCATCCATCAATCAATTATAATCTATAAATAAAAATTTGATCAATATAAAGAAAGCAACATATCTTCCTTTTCTAATGTTGATAGATTACGAAAATATTTAGCAAAATTTCTATGATTGCTCTGTAAACTAAATAAATAATATACACACAGGGAAAAATATAATTTTACAATAACAGTTGCAAATGTTGCAGATGAGACATCGCTGATTGAACTGCATAAGATGATCAACTAAGTCTAGTTGAAAAGAACTAAAATGTCTGACTAAAATGTCAACTCAACTAATCACCGCCACCACCAAACAATCCTCCCATTCCCATCATGTCTTTGGCAGATCCCATCTGCTTCATCAAGTTTTGTAATCCACCCATGCCACCAATTTGTTTCAGCATTTGCGGAGGGAGGACTTTGCTCATGTGCTGGGCATTCATATTTCGGGATAGGGCACTCATTTCACCTTTCTTCGGTATTTTAAGCCCTTTCATTTTGCTCCATATTTTTGCAAGACGTTTGTACTCTTCCATCATCTCCATCACTTCCCTAATTTGGCGACCTGCACCTCGGGCTATCCGCATAATACGTGATTCATTCATGAGTTTTGGGTTTGAACTATCCAACTCTGAAACGAATCAGCAATTAATGGTTAGCACGGAGGGTATGTAATTTCGATGAGAACCTAATTCATGCATGCATAAAGTTGATCACGACAATAAAAACATAATGCTTGCCTTCGTTTGTCATTGAATCCATCATTGTCATGTAACGCTTGATTTTTGCCTGGCTTTCTTTCTCACGGCCTTTTGGCATTAATTCGGCACTAAATCCGGGAAGCATAGAAAACACCTAAATCAACCAAGATGTAAATAAAATGAAATAGCAACCATTATTAGTTGATTATACAGGAACGATCAAACGAACACTTGTTAGTGTCTCTTTCATCAAATGTATTATTAATGAGTAATACCTGGCTGATAGGACCCATTTTAAGTATGTTCTGAAACTGCTCATACATAATTCTCAAGGTGAAGTTTCCTTCTGACAGCTTTTGAAGTAGTTCGGGTTGTTGATCCATAGGCACAACTTCTTGAATTTTGTCCATGAACCCAGACCAGTCACCCATTCCTATTTCAAAAACAATTTGACAAGACTAGAGATTAAATATTTACAGAAACCCACAGCATGTTCTTGATGAATAATAATGTATTAGCTGAGAAGAAAAGGAAAAAAAGAAATACACACCTAATAAACGACTGACAAATGGCTTAACATCAAAAACTTCAAACTCATCCATATGTTCTCCAGTTCCAATGAATATGACAGGACTCTTTGTTGCTGCAACACTGCACAATAAAACCAAACCAACAAGAGTAAGGTATCCACACCAGACAATACATATTCGCATTATCACTACAAACACAACCATTTATAATATTAATTTTCCAAATCGTTTACATGATATATATTTTAATTTCTGTTGTGTATATTTTATATCACTTGGGTAGTTGAAATTTGAACTGAAAAATATGCAATGCAATACACCTACACTTACGAATGCTAGTAAGTGCAAGTATTTGTAAAGCTTTAACTTAGATAAAGTGTTCATAACGCTTAAATTTGTTCATTTATACAGAGTTCATTTGCATATAAGATTACTAGCTATTAAATTAACTTGTACATAATGGCAAAAGTTGCTAGTAAATATTATACAATTATCCTCATAACACTTACGCACTAAGAGCACCACCACCTTTTGCATGGCCATCCATTTTGGTAACTATTACAGCTCCAACTGCAACACTCTGTTTAAACGCCTGGGCTTGATCAAAAGCAGCCTGACCAATACTGCTATCCATAACAAATATAACAAGATCTGGTTTCTGAACAACATAGAAAATATATTAGCATTTAATGGATTTTTGAAATATCAAACACAGAAAAAAGAGAATACCGTTGCTTCTGAAACTTGCCGCATTTCTTCAAAAAGAGCAGCTTCTTGCTTGTGCCTCCCACTGGTATCAACGATTATAAGATCACAGTTTTCTTCCTTGAATCTCTCCACACCTTCCACTGCAATTTTTACAGGATCAGATTCCATATAGCTGCAGAGAATGGAGGCACAACATTGAAATAATTACTAACACATTGATATCAAAGACAACGCGAATGCAACTAATATAGAAGGTTCCGTAAACAGATAATATTAAGCACAACATATCCTCAATAACCTTCAATGACTTGAAATGAATAAACAGTGGTTCAATACGGATGACCCCTTTCAAAAAATAAAGATTAAAAGCAGGAAAGTGTGAATTCATAAGACAACACTACACAGATACAGGAAAGTGTAAACTCATAAGACAACACTACACAAATATCCTCTAGGGGATGGTAAGTTTGCTCTACGGTGGTAAGTTATGACATAATTATCCACGTATTTTTAAGGAGGCAGCAATTTAATTTGTCCTTCATTTCTTTTTGTCCATTTTCCCCCCTCTTATTTTATCAGGTCAGCAATTACATGCCTCAAACTCAAAATTGTTAAAGGTAATTTTGTTCAACAATAATCATTGATCTAACCCTGTCCTCAATTAACATTTACTAAAAGAACATAAGTAAACACTGATCTTGGGACCCATTATTTAGCATAAAGGAAAATTCTTCCAAAAGAACATCTTCTACAACTAAGCCTTTAAATTGCATTGCCAGAGAGAACCAGTCAGGTCCCTTGGAAGATTATTCCCCGTAGTTTCAGAACTTACATAAAGATTTCAATAAAGCTAAGACACAGGCCATACACAGATAAAAGTTTAGTTGCACTCATTAACATCTATATAACCATGACTTTTTCTTTTTTCTTTTTTTATCAGGGAGAGTGTTGCATAACTAACCACAAAACAGTTAATCTACAAGTTATTTTGACTATCCTCCCCATCAAATTCTTCATCAACAGACAAACAGTACCATATCAGAGCTACATAAATACTAACCAATAACAAGTACCTTCCATAGAAAGGGATCTTAGCTTTGGTTGCATTTTGCTTCAATTGATCAAATGCACCAGCTCTGAAAGTATCCGCACATACTAGAGCTGGCTTCCAGCCTTTCTTCTGATGATAATATGCGTATTTTGTACAGGTTGTGGTTTTCCCAGAACCTGAATTCATTTGAAATTAAAAAACTCTTATTCTTGTTCCTTTGTTTAGAACAAAACAAATAATTGAAGCTGAAAAGCCTGACAGAGTTCAAATTTGGCAACAGACCTTGCAAACCAACAAACATGACGACACTTGTTTTTCCCTTTTTGGGAGTGAAAGAGGGCTTCCCAGGGTCCAGTATCTTGCAGAGTTCGTTAAACACAGCCTACCAATAGAAACACAATCCAGCAAGTGTTACTAGCAGAAGCAGTAATAAGAAACACATCACCAATTACTTAATCAATTAATCAACCAATACGACTAAAAGAACCGATGAAAAAAAAAATACTTGTTGAATGATCCTGCGTTTGTTGTGCCCCGCAGCCAGATCGTCGAGGTTGACAATGTTCTTGATGTTAGTCTGCATGTCGCGCACAAGCTTGAATTGAACATCGGATTGGAGAAGAGCGCGAGTGATGTCGTTGAGGCAATCGTTGAGCACCTTCTCGTCGATCACCGTCGCATTGCTCATCTGCTGGAGAGCACGCGAAATGCTCCCCCCTAACTCCGCCAGAACCATCTTGTTCTTCCCTTCAACACTTCAATTTCCAGATTAGGGTTTCAACGCAACAGGAACACCAAGGTTACGATTTCAGATTCAGATATTGCTCTGTGTCTCTCTCGCACACTTTCTCTTCCACCGCCGGTAAAACGAGCGGGGCATTATAGGAAGAAAACAAACTATACCAACTAATTGGGCCTTCGTTTTGTAGCCTATTTCTTGTTTCTCTCTCCACTATTGGGAAATTTCTTCCTTC
>Ga0099823_1008614_pt1 | contig 10371 bp, 7 predicted proteins | sample CowpearedBW_FD_76831 | JGI IMG/M metagenome (GOLD analysis project Ga0099823, IMG submission 76831) | Root nodule microbial communities of legume samples collected from California, USA - Cow pea red BW | ecosystem: Host-associated > Plants > Roots > Nodule | place: USA: California | collected...
GAGGTCACGTGAACGGTCTTCTGAGGATTCATTTTGCAGAAAATAGTCTGACCACTAAGCTACCTTAGCCATATTACTCGCGTAGTAAGTATAAACAGAAATTATATGAAAATGATAAAACCCAAGAATGATCTAATTTGTCAACTTCTGTTTGGAAATCATTATCATGTCTTCCAAGGATTGTCATATAAAGTAGAAGAGGTCACGTGAACGGTCTTCTGAGGATTCATTTTGCAGAAAATAGTCTGACCACTAAGCTACCTTAGCCATATTACTCGCATAGTAAGTATAAACAGAAGTTATATGAAAATGATAAAACCCAAGAATGATCTAATTTGTCAACTTAAAAGGGGCAATGATTCACAAGAAACAGGAGTTCAAATATTGCAAGTCATGATACCAATCCCCTGCTGTGACGTTGAGAAGGTTCAAAATGTAAAATAAAACAAAACTTATAAAGTGTAAGGAACACTTCAGAGATAATATAAATTATAACAGCTATCCAAATGTAGGATTACTTCCTTAGAGACCATAATTTTTTGTATTGAGATGGGAGGCATTAACTATTCAATCATCAATAATGTTATTTATACATGAAAAAGTTCAACTAACTCACGTAACTTTCTTGAACACTGCCATTTTCTTTCCCTTTATCTCTCTTCACCTTTCATTCATCAATTTCAGTGATGTGCAATCCATTAAGTGAAATGTGTCTGTCGCATGTTATGTGCATGTTGCGACTACCATTTCTGATCAATTATAGTTTCACCTAAACAATATGCAACTGGCATTCATACTATATAATACATTCCACTTACTACTTAAATGCATCCAATGTTACATATAGATAAAGAAAACGCCACAATTTTCTTGTTTTTTCAGCTGCTTCAAATCAGGACACCAACAAAGAATCAAAATGTACGCATTGCCATTACCTGCCTCTTGAGCAGAAAGCTGATACCAAACGCCAAATCCCCAATTGGCCATTTCCCAAGCGTCTCCGAATACGTGAACCTGAGAGTCTCAGACAACGTTGAAATTGTCTCTAACCAGGTTCCAGGGGCTTGGATTAACGGATGAGAAATACGAGCACTGCCTAATGGCGTATCAGTCGTTTCACTTCCATTTTCTTCAGCATCTTCATCTATTGCATCCTGAGTCTGCAATTTCCGGTTCAATGTGTAATACAGAAGGGCAGCTGCACCTGCTGCAGTAGCCATGGTTGCAGTTGCCATGATTTTACTATCCCTATAACAACACAAAGCCCAAAGGGAGAAAAAAATCATTACAACCGGATTCACAACAACAGAAAACTGTGATAAAATTTCCCGATATAAGGTAACTTCAAATCCTTTATTTTCTATTCTATGTGATCAAAAGTTATTTTACAGGATCATCGTCAACCATGCAACGAAAATTAGATAAAATAACAAAGTAAAATTAAATTCGACAATTTAAGCTGGAAATTGAAATAACGATTCGTTCGATTGATAAAAACAAAATAAGAAAATCATGATCAAATGAATTAGCTAAAGAAAACAAAAATCGGAGCAACCTGAAAAACATGAAGACACACCGAAACCCAAAACCCTAAAACTCCCAAATCAAGAAAAAAAATGATAAAAATAGAGAAAAGTCCACTACAGGAATGAACGAACCTGAATAACGTGATTTTGGAAGAATTTGAAGGGGGAAATAGTTTGGTTACGAAGGAACCATAGATTGTACCGAATCCTCTTAGTTCTTACGATGTGTGTTTTTATTCTGTTAGGTAATAATAACAATAATTAATAACTTAATAACAATAATGATATAATGTTTTAATAATAATATAAGGATCGTAATAATAAAATAATAATACAAGCGCAGTTTTCTTTGAACCTGGACGAAGCAACCAGAAAGTAAGAATAGTTTTAATTTTAATTTATTATATATTTTTTCTAACTATGTGTTTAACGGACACGTGGCGCGTAAGGATGGAATGAAAACAGACCACGTCAATGTAGTGTCAGATGATAAGTTACAACCTGAATCAGAACCATTGTTATTACTAATTAGTATCTAATTAGTAGCTAATTATAATAATTAGTGCCAATTACGATATTATTAGGACCTGTTCTATCATCACGAATTAGTTGTTAAAACTGTTCTGTTCGAAATATTGTTTCAAATTTCAAACTCTTGTTTCAGCCAAATTTTGTATACTCTGTTCCTCTTCGTGTCCGTTTTATTTTGTATAAATTAGAATATTGAAGAATAAATTTCAAAATTTATATCAAACGAATACTTTTTTTTATTATTATTGTAACCTCAAGTTTATTATCATTATAGTTCACGTTTGGAGTTTATTATAAGTGCATTTTAGAGGGTTAAAAAAGTGCATATTTAAATTATTTTTAATCTCAAGTTTTAAGTAATAAAAGACTATTAAATGTATTACAACAAAATATTTTGAATATAATGATTTATTTAATTATTATTTTTAAAAACTTCATATCCAAATATTGATTTTGTAATAAAGAAAAAGTTATTTAAAAGAAATAACTTCTCATTTCCCATGGAAACAAAAAATAATGTAATATTAGAAGGAATCTTCTTAATTGGGAGCTTATTTCCGTAATCTGACATTGCTTGGTAATTAAAGTTAATAAACGTTTAAATACATTTTACTTTTCTAATCATTTAAGGTATTTGAGAATAAAATTAACCTTCAAAATGAATAATGTTTAAAATAGATAATTAATTTTATCATATTGTATATTGTTTTTGTTATTGAACTTTAGAAATACGTAAATTTATTTTTTTACATAAAATTTTTGTTAAGATTATATAAATGAATAATTTATATATTTTTAAAATTAAAAGACTAAATTAGTTCAAAATTTAAAAATTAGACTAATTTTGTATGAAATTCATCAAAAAATAAAAGATAAAAAATATATTTAATCTTTATGAACCTTAAAAAACATAAATTTCAATTAAAGTATACTACTTATTATAGAAAATTTAACTTTTTAAAATAATTTAAGTTAAATTTAAGATGTTATGGATGTTTTTTACTACCACTTTTATTTTGACTTAAAGAAATCTATAATTTAGTCATTTATTTTAATAAATTTGAATAAACACGTAATTAAGTAATTTGGTCAATCCTATCTCTAAATATTAAATATGTGCTTCAATAATCGTTATCTTTCTCTAAAAATAAAATACTTGTAATAATTTTTTCTTTACGATACAATACTTGTAATAACAACTACAGATGAGTTTTTATTTTTATTTTAGGAGAACGTTAGGACATCGGTTAAAATATAAATAATGATTATTAATTTTATTATTTTTATAATAAAAATTGGAATAGTTTATTATATTAATTGAAATAATATAATTTTATATGACATATTTTATAAAAATATATTTATTTTTTGAAATTTTTAAATAACATTCTTCTAATACAAAATAAGTATTTTAAATGTTTTAAGATTTTTACTAAAACATAAAAAAAAACTCTCTAATGCTTGAAAATGTAAATTAAAGTCCAGTATTTCACTTAAAAATTTAAATAATTACAATTTTTATATTATTAATTTTATGTATTTATAATTAATAATTTCAAATATTAAAATATTGTATATTTCTTAATTCATGGAACTTTGTTAAATCAAAAGAAATGTTACAAAAAATTATGGAAAATTCAGAAAGAATCTCAAATTCATATTTTAATTATTTTTCTAAACCTTTTATCATTTAACTCTATTTGTTGTTAGTTTTTATGTTAATTTAAATTTTTGATTTTTAATTATATTTAAATTTTTAACATTAAAATAGAATATTTTATTATTAAATTATTTTTAAAATTTTTATTAGTAAACATTAAATAAAATTAAATAACACTTAAGTATATTTTTATGACAAATAAAATAAAATAATGAATATTATTCTTAATCAATGTTTTATTCATTAAGAAGATCCTTATTTTTATTTTTTTAATTAATAAATATTACTGGAATCGGTTATTATTATTGTTATTACATATTCAATTACTTATTACTTCAGTAAATCCGGTCAATTAATTAATTGACACAAATTCGTTCCGGTTTAACTATTATAATATCCAATTGGAAAAAAATCATTGTCCTAAATATTTAAAGAGAAAAAAAAAAGCTTTTTTATTTTCATAATACCGTAATAAGGTCGACGCTGATATTCGTGATACTACTTTTGGGTGAAGCAATCATTTAAGAGACTCTAACGGTAAACATAAACTAACTTCATAAATGTTTAAAAATTTAATTAATTTATTAATATATTAATTTTTTCGTAAAATGTTATTCTATAAAACAACTATATAATATAATAATTTAATCAAATCTCAAATATTAACTAAATTAATTACATTTTAAAAATTATTAAATAAAAAAGTAATTACAATTTATTTATGTTTAAGAGAAGGAATGAGTATTTCAATAGATTATTTCCCTTATTCATTTTTAAGGATATTGTTTCCTTAAATATTAACATCATTTGTATTTTTTCTCTATTTAATTTTCAGTTAGTTAATTTGCATGTATACATAAGAAATTTTATGAATATTTCTGTTAAGAAAAGTCCCTTTAAGAATTATTCCCTCTTGCCCTCGCTCATAACGTTCTTTCTCGGGCACGTATTCTCCCTCTTCTCTTCAAATTCTATTTCTATTCGATCCTTTTTTTTATTTCACAATATTTATACTTGTAAAAGAATCTTGCTTTCTTTTTCTTCTTTTGGTGTTTGTTTCGGATATGAACGTTGTGTGGGTGATATTGGTGAAAGATTGGATTTTGGTCTCTTCTTTTAAAAAATCAATCGGAATTAGGAGGGACCCATTAATTGATCGTGCAGAAAGACTGTGTTTTTTGGTTCATTATTGATCGGAGGTTATTGGGTTGCAATCGTTTTATGGAAACATGGATTGTACAGTGTTGCTGGCAATGTCCTATGGCGCTTTCAGTAATTAGCATAGTCTTTCTGTTTTCGTTATGAAAGATTATGTGTTCAATTTGATATTTGGAGTCTGATGGTTTGGTCTCGCAATTGTGGCGAGCGTGTAATGGTGCTGCTGTTTGATGTTTGGAAATGCCTAATTGATCGAATCCATGGATTTGGAAAATGATTGAATGAAAAAGTGTATCGTGTACACTTTTCTATATAAGTCCCTTTGCGTAGAGCCTGTGTGTGCCCCGTTGAAGGATGTACATTGAGACAGGGAGTTTTTTTTCCCAATTGTCTCAATGCATGACACCAAAGAAGCGAGACTTGGAATACAAGTTATTTTCATATTTTTTCAACACTCAATTCACTATAACAGTTGCTAATTGGATATGTAAGACTACTTTTGATGGCTTGCCTTTCTGTTTTGCTCTCTTCTAATGGGCATGGATTGAATCTTTAAATATCCATTCATATCTGAACCAAATCATCCATATCTCTTTAATTGGATAAAATTTGTTTGGATTTTTTTAATTGGTTTTAGAATCAGTTTGGCTTTAAATTTGGTTTTATATTGCAAAAATTGGTTTGAAACTGAAAGCTGATTTGATGAAATCAAGCTGGAGATGGCCTAGACGAAGCCAAAGTAGTGATACTTTAACTGAAGTTAAGTTAAAGATGTCCTAGCTGAAGTTTACTGAAAGATGATTTTATCGAGATTATCTGAAAGATATCTTGATCGATACTACTAACTGAGACATGATTGACGGAAAGATGCTTGGGTTGAAGTCATCCAAAGATTCTTCAGCTAGGGTTAAACTAAAACTTCTTCAGTTGAGCCAACAATATTGTGATTAAGGTTGTGGCAACAATGCCCTGACTTTGGTGTCAAACGATTTCCAGGTTGTGATCATGGTCAAGCTGATGATGAATAGACCATACAGCTGAGGTTGAGCGGGAGATGAGCAATTGGTCGTGGATGGATGAACCAGTGATATCTCAACCGAGGCTGAGTTGATGATGAACCAATCAAGGATGATTGAGGTGCTAATGCTTTGACCTAGACCAACAAAAACATATCCGATCAAAATCAGGTAAAAAGTTGAGACCACCCAACTGAAACGTTTTAGGATGGCCATTGGTTTTTGGAATTTTCAAAATCCCAAACAACTATCTAATTAATTGAATTGGATTTGATTTCCAAAAGAATGGATTTGGATATGAAACCAATACAATAAAGTGAACTTAAAGTGATTTGGATATGCATAAATATGGATTGATTTTAATTGTTTGAATTTTTTGGACACCCCTGCTACTACACTTCGTGGGTGAGATAGGGAGCTCTCCTAATATCGGCTTGGCTTTTACAAGTGAGATAACATTGGGTAGAATTAGTTTATTTTGTGAAGTTTTTATTTTCTTTTTTTATTTGTGGTTTGGCAATCATCGGTGCACATCATTGGAAACTTGCCTCTTACCCTGAGCTTATATGTAAAGAGTAGACAATGAGATTGTTGTTCTTCTTCTTGAAAGGAAAGTGAATTATTTCAGTTGCGAATACTTTTGTTACATTTGGTCTTCTTCCACATAGATTCCTGTAGTATAATTTGGCAGCTAAATGAAGATGTCAGCTAACTCTATCTTGGTACATTATAGAATAATTAAAAGAATTGTTAGGAATTCAAGTGTGAGTCTAAGTCCCACATTGGTTAGAAATGAGAAAGTGGAGTACTATATAAGGATAAAGACCCACAAACCCATTGCCTTAAGGTTTTGGGTTGAGAGTGGTGTCAATTCCTTATGTGGTTGGGCTCAGGTCTCATTGGTGTTTATTCTCCCCAGTGAAACCCCCTCCTCTATAGACCTAACAAGTGGTATCCAAAGCTCTAGGTTACGCTAAGGACCTACTCTGGAGAAACGCAATGAATTCGTACAAATTCGATATTGATATGGATCGAATGATTTCACTTTGTGGAAATTGATGAATGTGGTTCTGGTGCATCAGGAGTGCGTTGCAGCCAACACTAGAGGGTGCAGATCAATTACCCGCGACTATGACAGATGATGCGAAGAACTTGATGTTGGAAAAAGCACACAATTTGATTCTCTTGAGAGATCATCTTGAAGACGAGGATCAAGTTATTATTTGTTATGTTCTCTGCCGAAATCATATGAAAATTTTAAAGTAATTCACTTTCAAAGTCAAAGAAAATGAGATGTTACAAGTGCAAAGAGGTGGGGCACATAAGGAAGAATTGTCCACAACTGAAGAAAGAAAGAAATAATAATGCCAGAGCAATTGTTGCTTGTTCTAGTGCAGTTGTCTCTGGTGAGAGCTCAGATGAAAGAAATGGCGGAGATGTTTTGACGGTCAGTACTATTGGTTCTGCTGATACATGGGTCATGGATACCGGTGCTTCTTATCACATGACTTTTAACAAGAAGTTGTTCAATTCATTTAAAGAATGGAATGGCAGTGTAAAGTTGGGTGATGATGAGGAGCTTGGTGTGAAAGGAAGGGCGTTGTGCAGATAAAAATGTATGATGGCATTGTTAGAACGTTTGACGCTTGGTATGTTCTTGCTTGCAAAAGAACTTGATCTTTGTTGGTACCTTAGACAAACAAGGGTACAATTTTTCAGGAAAAGATGGACAAATTACAGTTTTCAAAGGTGCTATGGTTGTTTGAAAGGAAAGCTACAACATGAAATTTATGTTATTGTTCCAATCTCAAGATCTGAAAAATCTGAGCAAGAACAAATTTTCTTTATCTCTTTAATTTCCTCTTCCCTTTTTCACTTACCGCTATATTATCCTTTTTTTCTCTTATATAGGCCTTGCCCCCGTTTGATAAGCATGAAGACGTGCCTATTTACTTGCCAGTATCTAGCCTGATATATAGCCTTTATTTTAGGGATATCTTAACTTTCCCCTTTTATCAAGCTATAACTGTTTACAATAGACACCCCATACTTGTACTTCGACAAGTTTTTAGGGATGTTTTAAGGGGCCTCAAGTCGCAAAATAATAGTGGTCCAGGCCTTTTAACTGAAATCGGTCAAATCGGAACTCGATCGCTTATCCGAGTTGCTAAAGTATAACTCGGATGCTGAGATGGTAAGCCAGGGATAGTACACAGTCATCCAACCCTTCATTACTTTATCGTGATTAAGGGTTGCCTTTCCTACCTTGGCGAAACCAGATTTCGTAGATTAAACAGCCACGTGTTGATCATTTGTGACAACGGGTTAAAAATGTGCCTGACATAAATGATGGTTATTCTTACCTACTATCCCTGGCTTACCATCTCGGCATCCGAGTTATACTTTAGTAGCTCAGATAAGCGATTGGGTTCCGATTTGACCGATTTCAGTTAAAAAGCCTGGACCACTATTATTTTGCGACTTGAGGCCCATTAAAACATCCCTAAAAACCTGTCGAAGTGCAAGTATGAGGTGTCTGTTGTAAACGGTTATAACGTGATAAAAGGGGGAAGTTAAGATATCCCTAAAATAAAGGCTATATATCAAGCCAGATACTGGCAAGTAAATAGGCACGTCTTCATGCTTATCAAACGGGGGAAAGGCCTATATAAGAGAAAAAAAGGATAATATAGTGGTAAGTGAAAAAGGGAAGAGGAAATTAGAGAGATAAAGAAAATTTGTTCTTGCTCAGATTTTTCAGATCTTGAAACTGGAACAATTATGCTTAGCCATTCCTTTTAGGGAACGGTGTTTGTATCCCATTCCTTAGAGTGTTGATAATAAAGAATTATTGCATCGTAGATTGGGTCATATGAGTGAACGTGGTCTTGCTGTGTTAAGTAAACAAGGATTGTTGGGTGGAGCGATGACAGGGAAATTGAAGTTTTGTGAATCTTGTGTTATGGGTAAAAAACGCAGGTTGAAATTTTGTCATGGTAAGCACACTTCAACTGAAAAATTACAATATGTTCATTCTGATTTATGGGGTCCTTCCCTTGCCTTGTCTCATGGAAGATGCAGGTATTTTGTGACCTTTATCGATGACTACTCTAGAAAGGTTTTGGTGTAATTTTTGAAGACCAAGGATGAAGTGTTTGTACGGTTCAAGGAGTGGAAGACTATGGTTGAGAAACAAAATGGGAAACAAGTCAAGACTCTAAGAACATATAATAGACTAGAGTTCTGCAATACAGTGTGTGATGATTACTGCAAAGAAGCAGGTATAGTCAGGCACCTTACAGTACGACATACACCACATCAGAATGGTGTTGTTGAACGGATGAATCAAACACTACTTCAACGTGCTCGGTGCATGCGTTTAAATGTTGGTCTCTCTTGGGTTGAAGTAGTTAATATTGTTGTCTATTTGGTGAACAGGTTTTCATCTACTGTTATTGATTTAAAGACTCCTCAAGAGGTATGGTCTGGTAAACCTTCTAATTATTTTGGTTTACGTATATTTGGTTGTCCTGCTTATGCTCATGTGAATGATGGTAAATTAGAGCCTAGGGAAATGAAATGTATATTTCTTGGGTATCCTATGAGTGTCAAAGGATATAGACTATGGTGTACTGAAAATAATAGAAATAAAAAGTTTATTATTAGCATAGATGTTACTTTTAGTGAGTCTGCTATGTTTGGCCAAAAAGAGGAGGTTGGAAATATTGTAGGGAATAAGGGAATTCATCAAAAGGTGGAGCTTGAGGTTGAAGATTCAAATAAAGAAAATTTGGATCAAAGTATAGCAACAAGAAGAACACAAAGAGAAATCAGGAAACCTGTAAGGTATGCAGATGTTACATGTGTTTTTGATACTAACTTGTTAAGAATCCAAGTGTGAGTCTAAGTCCCACATTGACCAGAATTGAGAAAAATAGAGCACTATATAAGAATAAAGACCCATAAACCTATTGTCTTAAGGTTTTGGGTTGAGAGTGGTGTCAGTATCTTATGTGGTTAGGCTAAGATCTCATTGGTGTTGTTCTTCCCAGTGAAACCCCCTCTGTAAAACCTAACAAGTGGTATAAGAGTCGATTGTTAAAACCGGCTCAGACGAGTGCAGTATGGTCCTAGTATCGAAAGTCTTTCTGACAAAGGTCCCAGGTAAGGGTTCCAAGTAAAGCGTGTCTCGTTAAGAATAACAGCGGTACAGAAAAGGGCAGAAAATGAGTACTCGTGGTTGGGCAGCTTCCGCTGGAGGGGGAGTGTACCAATGTGGTTGAAGGGACTCACCCTTGAGGGGAAGATTGTTAAGAATCCAAGTGTGAGTCTAAGTCCCACATTGACCAGAATTGAGAAAAATAGAGCACTATATAAGAATAAAGACCCATAAACCTATTGCCTTAAGGTTTTGGGTTGAGAGTGGTGTCAGTGTCTTATGTGGTTAGGCTCAGATCTCATTGGTGTTGTATCTCCCCAA
>Ga0099823_1008619_pt1 | contig 10369 bp, 6 predicted proteins | sample CowpearedBW_FD_76831 | JGI IMG/M metagenome (GOLD analysis project Ga0099823, IMG submission 76831) | Root nodule microbial communities of legume samples collected from California, USA - Cow pea red BW | ecosystem: Host-associated > Plants > Roots > Nodule | place: USA: California | collected...
AATGTATGTTAATAAAACGGAAGATGAATATTTTGCAGATAATATGATTATTTACATCGAAAAAAGTTAACTGAAAAATCTAATTATAATCAATTTCCATGAGTTCAAAAATATGACAAAAACAATAGACATTCCTTTAGATTGTGTAATTTCTTTGATAATTATATATGTACTAGATTATGTATTCATTTTTATTAAATTAGTCACAAAAATATTAAATATATAAATTTTGAGTATATTATTTTGGCTCCCCCAAAAATTTTGGTGAAGATCCGCCATTATTGATAACGAAAGTATGGGATTGATAAATAAGCCTAACTTACATTGATAGAAATGTAATTCAAATGCGGTGAATAAAAAGTTGATGTGGGCTGAATATTTTTTAACTTACATCAATTACAAATAATCTCAATCAAAATCAAGGCAATGATATTCTGTCTTGCTAGAAAACAAGTTGACAACATTTCAACAGAGCTGTTAAACTCGATTTATTATGGATTGGCAGAACCAATTCAAATTTAGTGAGTCAAAAAAGTTAAAATTTTATATAGTCTAATACGGATCGTTGGATTAAACGAGTTGGTTTATTGACCTACTTAATTAAAAATAAATAAATTTTTTTTTTCAATTTCCAACAAACTAAATTATAATTCTGATTAAAATCTAAATAAATTTTGATACAATAAAAAAGTGATGTTAAACTTTAAATACAAACCAAAATCACAAATTACCAATTTGTTGGTTAAAGAAAACAATTCAATCAAACTCAAATGCAAAATTCAATATAATAAAAAGCACTTTTGTTACACTTTATCACTATGGGTTCAATCCAGGTAAGCTGGATAAAAAATAAACTCGTACTAAGATTTATAATTTTTTTTAACCCAATCCAGTTTGAACCCATAATGGTTGGAAGTCTCACATCGATTAAAGATAAGGTCAATTCACAATATAGAAGTGGGTGCAGTCCTTATCTTACAAGCCGATTTTGTGGAGTTGAGTTAGACATAAAACTCACTTCTTAACATAGTATCAGAATCAAGTTAGAGTTTATCTTAATGATGGAGTGATGTGTTGAAAGTCGATCCTATAAATAAGGCTCACCTTACAAGTCGATTTTGTGAAGATTGAGCTTAAAATCCACTTCTTAACAATAATGGATCCAATTGATTCACAAATTCTAATACATTTTCTCATCTCTAATTTTAACCGAGCCCCACCCAACAACACCGTAAACAAAGTCTAACTAATAAACCAATATAGAGAAAACAAACATTGTGAGATAGAAGAAAACATAAATAATGCCAATTTTTATTTATTTTTTCAATGGGATTTGAAATTTCATAATTTTAAGAAATTAAGTTATTATATAAATTTTTACAATTCCAATATTTTAATTTTTTTTGTCTAAATAAAACATTCAGTTATAGAACATTTAAACTTCCCTCCTATAGAAATGAATTATTATCTAAAGAATTTATAATGCAAAGATATTACAAGAGTCTAATCAAGAAACAAGGCTAGAAGGGATTGAGCAATGAGCTACAACCGAAAACCAAATCAAAACAATTTTTTCTTTCAATTAAACAAACACATGGTGGGGTCTTTGAGTCCAGCGGTGGTAAGTGGGAAGAAACCACGGACACAAAGTGACAAGTGGAAACGCAAGACGGCATTAGAAGTGAACAAAGAACGAGTGAGAATGTTACACATTAAAATATAATTGAGAAGCTTTCAAAGTGAACTGTGAAGTGTGCTACATTCATACAACGAGTAGAGCTGCCACAACTTGTCATTGTGATGGAGAAAATAAGAGAAAATCCCTCTCAATCTTATTATTTATTCATTACTTAACGATCACACAGTACACAGATTTTCACATTGAATCTCTGCATTCGACCGCATCTATTTGTATATGCCCCCAATTCAAATGTCTGACAAAATTTTACTCTTACTGTTGCATTGTTTCCATCAATTCTATGGGACGCCCTTGCAAACCATACAATGCTTCTCCAACCTTCTTTTTGTTTTTTAACATAACAATCAGCTACAATAACAACAACAAAAACAAAAAAAATGGTAAATACAAAACCAGATTGGAAAAAGTGAAAAAACCATCGGAAAATGGTTGCTGTTGCCAGTTGTTGAACTTAACCCTTCATATTTGGTCATGACATTATTCACCAACACTGTTGAATCAGAATGCTTTCTTCTGCCCCAAATAATGTCTCGCAGAGTACTTCAAGGTTTCACTTCATGCTCTCAAATTGTATAAGCTTCACAAATTGAGTTTAAATTATTATCTGTCAGAAATGGTTGTTAATATTGCATTTGGAATAGGATGCATAAAAGGGTTGTTTTAGCTTTCTTAAATCTTTCAAGTTCTTAGTTCTTTTAACAACGATGAAATCCTTTGACACAGTGACTGCACAGGAACCTCCTTCATCCTCTGCAGCTTTGAAAACCTCCGCTTCCCGCTACGACCCTGGAGTGTTCTTCTTCCTTGGGGGGACTGTGTTGCTCATCATTGTACTCATTCTTCTGTTTATATTCTGGAGGCGCACTAAAGGGCCAGCGAAGGTGACTGAGAACACAACTCTAACATGTCAGCAACATGGTAAGTTGAAGAAACCATAACATTCAAAGCAAAAACATTTACTAAAGTTATCTACATACCTGCAGCATATTTAGTTAATTTTGTTGACAGTGTGCTTATAATGATGATATATACTTGTGTTATTTGTGCTTGGCACTTACCAAAGGGAAATATATTGAACCCTCTGAGGTGATGAAGATGATGGCCCCAAATATTCAACCAGGTATTTAAAAGAAAGCAATAAATGTGAAATATATTTATGTATAGAGTGTAGCAGTGTAATGGTTCTATTGAAGTTCCTCTGTGTACACAGGACAGATGGAGTTCATTAGTGGAAACCTTCGGACAATTAGCTACTTTGACTTCCGGACATTGAAGAGAGCCACTAAGAATTTCCACCCTCGAAATCTGCTTGGAAGTGGTGGATTTGGGCCTGTCTATCAGGTATAGGTACTAAATCTTGTGTCATTTGCTTTGATACGCAATTTCATTTGATTCAACTATGTTACTATGTGAGTGCTGAAGGCTTGAATAGGGAATAATAAATAGAGAAGTTTCAATGGAGAGGTGTGTTAGTAACACTCTCCTCAAGAGCTTTTCAGTTCTGAGTCATTCATTATGAAGGGCACTAAAAGCACTTGTTAATATTTTTCTAACTGTTATGGATTCAAATTTTAATAAGGCAGTGGAGAACTTGTAAGAATTGATAATAATGGGGGTGTTAAAGAAATTGTAGTTGGTAGTTGAGGGTTGCATAAATGAGTGTACTCCTGCTCCTGTTGTGATTAGTATTCTGAAATTCAATTGGTTTTGACAGGGCAAGTTGGCAGATGGAAGACTTGTTGCAGTAAAGACATTGTCTCTTGATAAGTCTCAACAAGGAGAAAAAGAATTTCTGGCAGAAGTGAGAATGATCACAAGCATCCAACACAAGAATCTGGTTCGCCTTCTCGGATGCTGCACAGATGGGCCTCAAAAGATACTGGTGTACGAATATATGAAGAACAGAAGTTTGGACCTCATAATTTATGGTATCTCTGCTTTATTTTCTATCAACTGTCAGCATGGTGTGCTTATTATATACAAAATCACAGTTATTGGTGAAAGTACTTTCCTTGAACCTGTGCATGTAGTGTGTGTATACCAGATCCAATGGGTCATGAGCATTTGAAACAACTGAATAGTCTGAAGCTTTTAAAAAATAACTCGTACTTTGGATGTCTGTTTGATCAGGAGAGAGTGATCAATTTCTGAATTGGAACACTAGATTCCAAATTATTCTTGGTGTAGCACGGGGATTGCAATACCTCCATGAGGATTCACATTTAAGAATTGTTCACCGAGACATCAAAGCAAGCAACATTCTTCTTGATGAAAAGTTTCAGCCTAGGATTGGAGACTTTGGGTTAGCTAGGTTCTTCCCTGAAGACCAAGCTTATCTTAGCACACAGTTCGCAGGAACATTGTAAGTCCTCTATGTTTGAAGGTACCACATTGTCTGTCTAATGTGCATTAGGTAACTTCACCTAACATCAATTTTAAGACCAAAACTAGCTTAATGTAAAGTCGTGACACTTTATTCAAAGGAAACTCTTGATCATCACTTTAACTTATAATTTGGCAGCATAGTAAAGCTATCATTCTTGACTTTTGTATTGAACATCTAAAACTCTTTGAGGATTTGAATGAACATCGTTCTTGAGTTTGTTGTCATTTTTTGTCAGAGGTTATACCGCTCCTGAGTATGCCATTAGAGGAGAGTTGTCCGAAAAGGCCGACATCTATAGTTTCGGAGTTCTTGTGCTTGAAATCATCAGTTGCAGGAAAAACACTGACCTTACTTTACCATCAGAAATGCAGTACCTTCCTGAATATGTAATCTCTCAGCTTGAGCTTGTTATAACTATCATATTACTCTCCGAGATGCTTGTATAAATTAAAGTTAATTACTTTCAGGCATGGAAACTTTACGAGAAATCAATGTTGATGGAAATAGTGGATCCAAGGCTGCGACAACATGGCATGGAGGAAAAGGATGTTATGCAAGCATTTCACGTGGCCTTATCATGCCTTCAGCCACATGCGGATCTGAGACCTGCAATGTCAGAAATCGTAGCATTGCTGACATTCAAAGTTGAAATGGTTACCAAGCCGATCAGGCCAACCTTCGTTCATAGGAGACGCGTAATGGATGATGAGAACCACTCTTGGGGAGCCATATCCTCCGAGACTTCCACAACTGCAGTGGCATCATCATCATCGTAGAACACACCTCAATATGTCAAATAAGGAACCATTTCCTTAGAAGAAGAAAAAACATAACTCCCATAAACTATGTATGGATTTCCTTTACTTAAGTTGTATATATTAGTTATTAGTTATTATTCTAAAATCAATCTTCTTTTGTTCATTGCAAATTTTGTAGTTATCCCTACTATTTACTAATAATATGGACTCAAATGTAGTTCTGATATATTTATCAGAAGTTGCTCTTGAATAACGAAAATACTGAATTTGGATTTTTGTCTATTATAAAGAAGATGACTATTAAAATATATATTAAAAAGGAGTTGTCTATAAAATATATTAATTTTTTTTAATATACTTCTTTATTCAGTAATAGAGAATTTAAACTCGAAAATACACTTTTTATACACATTGACAACTATTTTTAAGAATATTTGGTTATTAAAGAAAAAGTTAACTTTTGTACCTGCGAAAAAAGAAAAGAATAAATTTAAAGCAAGTGTAAAAATTTGTTGGCTATTAAAATAATAATATCCTTTAAATAAATACATTGTCTTTAAAAATAATATTTATTTTCTTACACCTACTAAAGAAGTTTTATTTGTTTTACTCTCCCACTACTGTATATAATGAAAAAAATGTAATAAACAAAATATTTTTCTTATTGCATTGGAGGATAGTAAAGAAGTAAAATGAAAAAAAAATTAATAAAAAGGTGAAAAAATGGAAATTGTTTAAAAATATAGATGAAAAAAAGTGAAAGCGAAATATATTTATTTATTTATTTATTATTATTATTATTATTATTATTATCATCATTTATTATTTTTTAGTGATTTATTATTATAATAGATAGATTAATAGTAAGAATATATGTTGGAGAAAAACTAATTATATAATAAAATATGCACAAATATTAATAAAATATATTATATTACGATCTTATATTCTTTATTATTTTTACCTCTATATCATTTTCTTCCTTTATATACTTCAAGGAAAAATGACATATATGTGTTTACCTTACTCAATGATCCCATCATTTTAATCTTTTTCTTTAGGAACAATAAATCCAAGCTTTGTTTTTATTGTTAAAGCACATATAAGTCTTTATATTTGACTCCAGTATAGTCTTGATTTAAAAGATAAAGTTCAGTCATAAATGTTGATTAAAAAATTAAGAACTTAGATAAGGATAATAAATTTACAGCACTATAGGCTGTTTGGAATTTCATGACATTATAAAATTCTTTCAGGCTGGAAAAAATTATAAAAATCTTCAATATACTTTTTAATGTACAGAATATTACTCAATTTTTTCTTAAAAAATAAACTGGCTTTTAATAAATGTGTGTCTTTCTATAAAAGTTATCCATGAATTAACATTTAAAAAATAGAATTACCTTTTTAACCTTAATTTATACATAATTAAAAATAAAAATATAGAAGAATCATACTAGGAGATTTTTTTTATAAATTAATTTATATAAAAATAATTTTAATTTTAGAAAAAACATTCAAAAATTTGGATACATGTTTTCACTTTTTATTATATATAATAAGAAGGTTTGTTAGACTTTTTAAAATTATATTTTCTTTGTTTAATAATTAGGCAAATAATTTAAGAGAGAAAAGTGTTTGTCTTTTAAAATTTTCAAATAATTGTTTAATTTTAATAAAAACTATTATTATTTTCTTTGTATTTAGAGAGACTATTACAAATTTCTTGGATTAGTGATTTTTTAATACTATACCTATAATTTGTTATTTTAGTTAGAATAAAACCACTTTAGTGGGAATATCCATTCATACTAACTTTTAAACATATGATAAGGTAGACAGCCGATCTCTTCATTCTTTTTTTCTAAACCAATATAATAAAGATGAAAACAATTTTTTTTTGTAAAACAAATAAACTAATTGAATCAAAATTTTAAAATCACAATTAGATTATGTTACAACTATAGAAACAATAATAGAATGTACAAAATCATAGTTCAACATGATTTTTCTTTATATAGATATAATTTTTCTTTCAATTAATTTAATGTATACTTTAGGTACACTTGTTTAAAAAACCACACATACACAATATGGTTGGATAAAGACAATGATAACCAAATCATTCTCTATAGTATTCCAAATGACATCTTTCTAAACCTAGTCCTATCTCTCCCACTTCTAAAACTTCACAAAACAACAATCACTACATGTTGTGTCTCTGTGTGGCAAGAAATTCTGAGTGAGAGAGACAAAAAGAGAGGAAGAATGCATACAAGCACTTTTTCCATCCTCTTTGACCAGCTATTCTTTCTCCGCACTCATTACTCAGTGTTTTGACTCTTTTGAATTGCCAAAAGGATGACATAATAATGCATACATGCAACTCTATGAAGAAATATAAAATAACATATACTTAACCTCGAGATATACAACGATAGAAAGAGACCATAAACAAGAGTGGAAAGACACCATGGTTTGTGTCAAAAAGTAGCTTTTGGTGTGAAAGAAACAGGGAGACAAAGACAAAAGAAAAACGAGTTTTATATTATATATGTATTGTGTTATGTTTTCTATTCCAATTAATACTGCATGGCAGATAAGATAACCACAGTGTCACAGGTACCACATTCAATTCTTCCCCGACACCCATTCAATGTAGCCTCGGTAAGCACCCTACGACATATCACTATTAAACGGATTCATCGATCCCTTTACCTGCAAAATCAACGGATCTGTCAAATTATATCTTCTTTTCTATCCATTTTGACTCATCTCTTTAATCAATTAAATATACCTCTTTAATCACCATTATGACTTTCGGGTATGTTAACCTATTAATCTATATAGACCCAACATATTTAAGGTTACTAAGTTGTCTTAAAAGACAACCTATTTGCAGGATTTGGCTCTAACTGAAAGCCTATTATTGATTAGTAATGCAGGTCATGGGTCATATCACATGCCCTTGTCTATGTTTAAAAAAATATGAATCATACCAGGGCCCCACCCAAATTGTACGTGCTATCTCTTCTTAGTTCTGCTATGTCATTTTCTCATAATTCTATTTCCCTTCACACCAATCTCGCATTTCATAAATTGAAAGAAATGAAAAATGTTGTACTCCCCCATTAAAGAAATATATATCAACATTTTTGGACAGTGTTGGACCTTGAACACTCAAAACAAACATGAAAAGTAGTTGTATCATTAACATGCAAGGGATTTTTTTTCCATGCGGCCGTCGATAAGAAAGCAGTAATTTAAGGTAGCCATTGGAGATGCTAGAACAATAGAAATCTTTCAATAATAATTCATTTACAAAACAAAATGAAAAGGAAAGCAAGAGCAAAAGGAGAAATGGAATTGAACTGGGAATTGGGATGGAAAGTAAAATTTCATAAGAAATATAGCAATATTAGAAATAATATGACTTGAGGATGTCTTGTCGTTGATAGCAGATGGAGATGGTGATGGTTCTGGTTCTGGTTCTACTTCTACCTGCTCTATCTGTTGTGCAATGGATTTGGACCAGTGGGAACGAGTCTTTTGTCTTCTACTGTGATGTTGTTGCCGTAGCAAGACAAGTGTCTCTGACCGTTGCATTTGCGAGCATTATCAGCATATGACACAGTGTTAGTCTTCTTCTTTGCTCCGTCGAAAAAGTTGCTAACAAAAACTGTCTTCCTTGCGACTGCGTTGGAGCCGATACAAGCCCACAACAAAACAAAACACACAAGTATGAGCTCTCCTATTCTCATCTTAATCGGAAAACAGATAAAGATGAACAAAAGGGTGTTTGAGTGAGATGAGGAGGCAAAAGAGATAAAGAAAAAGTGAGGAGAGTGAAGAAAAGAGAGGGAATGAAGAGGGAAGGGAAGGTGAGTATAATAAGAGAGGGGTTTGTAGCAAAGAAGGGGATATTAAGTATGGTACCTAGGATATGCAGTAAAAGACTTTGAATTTGATACATCACATCTATGTGGTCAGAAACTTCACCAAACCTCATTAATTGACTTCAATTCTGCTTGACAATGTGTAGGTTATTCAAACCAAATGGAATTTGAACATAAATGATGGTTAAAAAATGGTGGCAAAAGCACAACATTCTGTTTTTTAGACAGTGGTAACCTAGAGCCTAAGAATAACAAAAGACACACACCTCTAATCTAAACACGCACTTGGGATTAGAGAAATTCTTCTCGGGGTGGCGCTTCACCACGTGCCGCTAGGTTTGAGGACCATACTTCAAAAGCTGACACTCATTGATAAAAAGGAAGTTGCAGGGAAATTAAATGGTTGGTGGTTTAATTTTGACTGTAGCATGCATTGAATTGATCAATCCCATTTTTCTTTGCTTTCGAAGCACGTCTTCTTCAATAGATCTCTCGGGTGAGAGCGTTTTGATTGAATGAATGATGGAAGTGATGTTGAGTTGCAACTTGCAAAAAAAGTGTTGATGCTGCCGCTGCTGGTTGGTGTTGTGTTAGACTTTACATGGATGTGTATTAGTATAATATTTGAGGTTGTTGAGCGGTAACAGTAACAATATGAACAGAGAGACAGAGACAACCTGGGAAGAGGTTAATGGAAACTCCGGAGTTATGAAAGGACAGTTGGGGATTCATTAAAGGCAGCCATTTCTGTTAAAAGAGAAAGGTTGGTTAGTTAGCTATATACTGTTGTGTTATGTTATGTTGTCCGATGCTTATGGTTGATATCGCATGCATGCATGGCACATGCGCTATGCGACATGCGACGCATGTTCTCATATCACATTGAAAGGGTACATACACAGAAAAAGGTGCAGAGGTCAGCGGGGAAACAATGTGATGTGACCCATAATGGGTGGGTGAAGGTGATATCATAAGATAAGATGGTAAGATAGTTTCTGTTCTGTTCCCTACCGTTCCGTAGATAAATCTATACGGAAATCATGGACAATTAAAGAAAGAGGTACATCACCACATTGCATGTCTACGGCTACTTACAGAATCGATCCTTTGTTGTGACCAGAAATATTATTATTAAAATCTAAATATTTTTTTTTATTTCTTTTAACCATTTGTTAGATATTTAGTAACAATTGATAAATTAAAAGAAGTTAGGCCGGCCAATGATCCACTCTACATAGCAATTCTATTTCTGTATCTCAAAACAACTAGAAAATATATATTATATGCTTCTGTGCACATATTTGCATGTGTGCCGTTATATTAAAACAAAATCTTATTCTATGATTCATCATTCTACACTTATTTGCATAGACTTCTGCATGTATGCAATCATTAAATCAAAATCTTATCCAATGATATATCAACAGAATAACATATACATATAAATACTTATCTCATATATTAAAACAACACATGATTCTAAAAAAAATCAAAAACTAAATGTTCAAGAAGTATGAAATTATACTTAATTATGTATATTTCCTTATTTAATGTAAACAAAGTTAAAAAAGAAGAAGTATGAAGAGACCCACTATTAATAATTCCTCCAAACTATATATATATATATATA
>Ga0099823_1008621_pt1 | contig 10368 bp, 6 predicted proteins | sample CowpearedBW_FD_76831 | JGI IMG/M metagenome (GOLD analysis project Ga0099823, IMG submission 76831) | Root nodule microbial communities of legume samples collected from California, USA - Cow pea red BW | ecosystem: Host-associated > Plants > Roots > Nodule | place: USA: California | collected...
AAACTTGTGAAAGTTGAGCCGTTTAATTCTATAAAGAAGCGCATGGGGGTGGTTTTACAGCTTCCTGATGGTGGTTTCAGAGCACATTGTAAAGGTGCCTCTGAAATAGTTCTGGCTGCATGTGACAAAGTTGTGGACTCAAGTGGCGAGGTTGTTCCACTTAATGAAGACTCCATCAATCAGATGAATAATATTATTGAAACATTCGCTGGTGAAGCTCTCCGAACACTTTGCCTCGCTTACATGGATATTCATGATGAATTTTTTGTTGGAAGTCCTATTCCTACTAGGGGTTACACCTGTATAGGAATTGTGGGAATTAAGGATCCAGTTCGCCCTGGTGTCCGAGAGTCTGTTGCCATTTGTAGGTCAGCTGGTATTGTTGTTAGGATGGTTACTGGAGATAACATAAATACAGCAAAGGCAATTGCTAGAGAATGTGGAATTTTAACGGATGGTATTGCAATTGAAGGCCCTGAGTTTCGTGAGAAGACCGAGGAGGAATTGCTTGACATCATTCCGAAGATTCAGGTGTGTACATGTCATTTAATCGATTTTTGTTGGTTCTCATGTCTTAGGCCATGGGCTAAACAGGTTGGGCTAAAAATGGTACGATTCAGTTTAGGCCACAATATTCTTTTACCTGGCTTGATTTATTTTTCGGGCTTCTTCAATCCATCAGTCCAAGTTCATTTTGGCATCTCTAGTACTAAGCCATTACTGAAAATAGTATGCCAAAAACTAATTTTTTGGGTAGCAAATGGATGCCAGTGATGGAGCATTAGAATACACTGGGTTGATGTTGAACATTGAAGGTAACAGTTACGTCATGTCTATATATGCAGGTAATGGCCCGGTCTTCACCAATGGATAAACATACCCTGGTGAAACACTTGAGGACAACATTTCAAGAGGTTGTTTCAGTTACTGGTGATGGAACAAATGATGCTCCAGCACTTCATGAAGCAGATATTGGACTTGCAATGGGCATTGCTGGAACTGAGGTATGCCAAAACAACTCTCTGTTGATCTTGTCTTAGTTAATGTCTTTATTTAATTTGAAAGCATGAATGGTTTGTTTGAGTGAGATGTTCTTTTTGCTTCTACTTTTCATGGGGAATTAGGTAATTGGATTTGGCGGGTATGTTTCATCGTCTTTATTTCCAAACGCGACTTGAATGTTTAGGGAGAAATGCTGTTTGAGTTCTCTAATATGTATTCCTAGATGTAATGTTCTCATGACTTTCATGTTAGTTTTAGCCTAATTTTCGGAAATAATAATTTTTTAAAATCTAGTTCAGCGAGTTGATAAAGAAGCTGTTATTTCCTTAAAAGAAGCTGAACCAAATGCTTTGCTCTTCATTTTTAATACTTATTATCGGAATTCCTGAACTATTCATTGGTTGCTTGTGGAGGGTATTGATCCTTGGAATCATTATGCTGAATTATACTTGATAATATATTTTGTAAACTTTTTTATTTTATCAATTTCAGGTAGCAAAAGAAAGTGCGGATGTAATAATTCTAGATGATAATTTTTCCACTATTGTGACCGTAGCCAAATGGGGCCGCTCGGTCTACATAAACATTCAGAAATTTGTGCAGTTTCAGCTAACTGTTAATGTAGTTGCTTTGATCGTCAATTTCTCCTCTGCCTGTCTGACTGGTAATCATCATGCAGCCCGTTTTTATCTTCCTGATCAAAATTTTCCTTTTATTTTTTGAAGTAATTTATTACCTTTTTGGTCTCATTTCCCCCCTTCATATTTGAATTACTAGGAAATGCTCCTCTCACTGCTGTTCAACTTCTATGGGTCAACATGATTATGGACACTCTTGGAGCACTTGCACTTGCCACTGAACCTCCTAACGATGAGTTGATGAAAAGACCACCTGTTGGTAGGAAAGGAAACTTCATCAGTAACGTGATGTGGAGGAATATCTTGGGGCAGTCTATATATCAATTTGTCGTAATATGGTTCCTACAGACCAGAGGAAAAGCAGCATTTCATCTTCATGGCCCAGATTCTGATATGATATTGAATACACTTATTTTCAACTCATTCGTATTCTGTCAGGTAAATTTAAAACCATCCCGGGATTGGACTATCTCAGTGTCTGTCTTTCTTTGCTCTGATATGGTGTTAAATTTGGAGGACAAAATTTAAACTCTGTACCATCTTTAAATTCTTGTTGTCCAGATATGATTTCATCTGACATTGCTTTTTTCCTTTTTCACCTTTGTAGTTTGTACGTAATAGAAGTATGTTTTCCTCTTGTCAATTATAAAATATTCACAATACTTTTGCAAAACCAATCTTCCTTCTTTGAAATATTAAAATACTGTGGTCAAATATTTTTCTAAATCTTAAATTGAGTGTACGAGAGTGAAATCTCCTTAATAGAATGTTCTGACTGTAATTCCTTCTGATTATGCTTTTTATGATGATCATCGTTATTCAAATATATTGATAGGTTTTCAATGAGATTAGCTCCAGAGATATGGAGAGGATAAATGTGTTCGAAGGTATATTGAAGAATTATGTGTTCGTAGCTGTGCTCACTTGCACTGTGGTCTTCCAAATTATTATTGTTGAACTTTTGGGCACCTATGCAAACACACATCCACTTAGTTTGAAGCAGTGGCTCGGTAGCGTTCTCTTTGGAGTCTTTGGCATGCCAATTGCAGCAGCTCTAAAGATGATCCCCGTGGGATCTGTCTAAAATCAATGCCGACAAATTAGGTACCGTCGTCTCTGCTTTCACTCGTAAATCAATGGTCTTTTTTGCTCCTAATATCTTAAAAGACACTTATCAAACAAACAGTTGTATATGCATGAAGTTTCCATAAGCTAACAAATAAGAAGCTAGATTTGGTATTTGTTCCTGGTGTTAAAATACAAAATTTATACATTTTTTCAATGATCGTGAAGTTAAACAGAATACTGCTTGTTGTCTGTCCTAATGAGAAGGAAAACAATCACCAACATAGAAGATTTTGAGAATATTTTCATTGGCCTGGATCAATAAAGAAAACTTTACTTTTGCATATTTTACAAATTATCTCTGGCAGGTTGATTCCGCTGTCTGATCAAAGTTAATTTTGATTATGCAGTTAGCCAGGAAAATTTGTGGATGCCCATTATTTTTGTGAAGACCGGAAGGGCAATGGCCAGTAGTAAAAAGTGCTTCCATTCAATCCTAAAGAAGCAGTGGTGGCTACACATAAACTTTGGCTTCTCAGAGTCTTCAGGTACTCAATGGATTGGAGTTCAGTAGGTCTGTTATAAGAGAATTGCGTTTTCTCTAGTTCTGCACAATGTACATTGTTCTGTGAATTGGGAAGCTCCCGCTGTAGTTCCTAAAGAAGGTTTGAAATCTTTTCTTCGGTACTCATAATTTAGTGCTGAGGCCGTTGGAACAAAATTATTTTATTGTTTGAAATTAGTACCTGGTCAAGATTTTAATCTTAAACTTACTAAAATACAAAGCCGTTAAAGAATTTCAACACAGCTCATTACAAGATCTACCTTCACTGTTTGTGCTTTCACCTGGCTACTCACAGTGTGCCTTAAAAATTACCTTTCAATACAAATTTAGATATGTTTACCCTTTCTTTCTTCCTACATAAACTTCATTCTGAGTCCAAACATAGGTTAATGGAAAGAGTTAATCAAGACCGAAAATTATGAACATATGATTGTCAAAGACCCATAATAAGAAAAGAAGTTTTTAATAATATATAGGAAATAGGACAAGAGCAGCTTCTTTTTTGTTACCACATATTTTGTCTTGGAGACATTATATTTTTTTTGTTTTTGTTTTGAAGTTTGTGATATTTTGGCGGTTAATTTGATGTGGGCACGGTTTAAGTGTGGTAGTTACAGTCATATCACAGTGAAGCCGCAATACACGGATTTTTGTATGTAGTGTGTCATCTCAAATCAGTGTCTGTTTGATTTAGTAAAAGAAAGAAGGCATGATAAATAGTATATTTTGGCTGAACCATCGAAGATACTTCTCCTATATATAGCTTGTTCAGTACAAGTACTACTTTGACCGCTGACACCAATCATTTCTCACGGACTTTAAGTTGACCCTTCAACTCTTTAATTCTTCTATATTCATCATTCTTTCTTCAGCATCGCCAATTTCGAACCCTAATCAAAATCTTCCAAGACTCGATTTCAAGTCTTATAATTATAAAGCTATGCTTGGACAATTTTTTTAAAGTAACTTAAAAATGAAGAAACAAGTTTCTGCAGTAACTATTAATTTATCACAAGCTAAATTTAAAACTTATATAATACATTTTCTAGAAATTAGTTTATAGGTTTTTTATAAAACTTTTCATGAGAACTTTATGTAGAGAAAAAAAAAATAATGAAATACACACTTTTATAAGCTAAATCCAACAACTAGTTTATCAAAACATTTTCAAGTTTTTAAAAAAATGTTACTTTTCTAAATTATAAATTAATTGTAACTTACATAAAAGAAAAACACCTTAACTTTTTTTTTTTTGTAAATAAATTAGTTTAATTTATAGGAGAAAAAATTCCCCCTAAAAGTGTTTAAGAAAAAGTTCGCTCTAACAGTCTTCCCACTAATGATCAAATAAATGAGATAACAAAACAAACTTTTGCATGCAAGCACCCTTTTTTTTTCAAAAAAACAAATGGTTGAATCTACAAATATTCTTCTCTATCTCAACCAAGTAAGAGAAGAGATTGTTCTGGACAAAACGGTTTGAAACACCAATGTGTTTCGTTTCAGCAATTTTCTTTTCTTTAACACACTCTGTAAATGATGTCGTGTAAACAAGAGTACAGCAAGTTAGAATGTTTGTTAGAGTGAGAATAAACCTGGGAGGGTACAAAAGTCCGTTGCTTCAAAGCATAATTGAACATAGAAATCCTTTTGATTCCACAGACACTAACCGAGGTTTGATGACCCATGAACACAACGAAGCCATGTAAAAATTTGCAGGCAAAAGGGTAGGTCCCGCATTAAAAGCAGTCAGACATTGAAACAAATCCAATCACATTCATCCTTACAAAACTTTTGTGATGGCCATTATGCAACAACATAGACCATGCACCCAAACACACCAACACAGTTTTCCCTTCCCACTTTCACCCTTTTTTCAAGACACTACCATACCAAAGCATCCCAAGCATCCATCAAAACGTAGGTTGCAAGAGAAATGACAAAACAAAATCCGCTATGAAGAGGCAGTGAAGGTTAAAAAGATTAACCGAAACAAAAAAAAAATGATAATAACAGTAAGAATAATGGAGAAAAATCACAATAAATTATAAGGGTAAAAGAGGACAAACAATGACCTAAGTCCTAACTGGCTGTTTCTGATTCTGCAGCTTTCTAGATCAGCATCTGGCTTTTTTTGTTTACCTGGTGGTGATTTGATTTGAACACTTCAACTAAAATATGTATCCCAAAACCCTGAATTTTTATTCTTGCTTCCTCCTTTTTCCTCTTTGCCTTGCTGGTTTCTCAGGAAGACACCAAATCAATACTGAACAACTTTTCATGCACCAACAATCAATACCTTTCACATGTGGGTTTAACTTTCACCCCCCTCTATCTCTCGGTGAGATTAATGCTATAACTAATCAAGAATGCCAAAACATAATCTTCACATTAAATAATTAGACCATAAAAAATATTAAAAAAAAAAATTGGATTTTTCTATCCCTGTCCCTTCCCATGACTACTTCCTTCATCACTGAATGTGAGTCTTCTTCTCTTTGCCATTGCTGCGGAAGAAGTAACTCTAGAGCTGTCAGCCACGTCAATTGGCGTGTGCGTGTCCCTTTTGTTCTCCTCCTCTTGTAATCTTTGAATTAGATTGTAGTACTCGAATACATCTTTCTGCGAACAAAACAAACCAAAAAGGGCCAAAATTTATTCCGAGTATCCATTAGCTTACATGTTTAGGTGTTAGTTTTAAAAAACAACACAACTTACAGGTTCTAGAAGCCTGTGTTGAGGAATTGAACTCATCTTCAACTCCACCTCCTCCATCGTCAGTTTTTGATCCATTGCCACTAATGTAGCAGCCGCTGCAATAACCGATGGTTTTTGATCCATTAAATTGACCTCTGCACAAGAGAACAAATATCTGCTGAATGCGTGTGGAAATGTGACTCATCGTCAAAAAGTTAACTTAAAAGCCATAAGATAGAAAGGAAATGATGGTGCTCATGATGCACCTTTCATAGTTGTAAAGATGAGTTGCATGGTCTTGGAAAAAGTAGGACTTGGTGGAGATTCTTTGCAGAACTTTGTGATGAAATAGGAAAGAAAATCAAAGGGAGTGATGATACCCATTTTCCACTCCAATGTGCTGAGCACCAAGAGCTCCATTTTCTGAATCACTTTTCCCTCAAAGGAATAGTCATCCAATTTGAACTCTGATAGCTCTGGCACATTGCACTCCTCCATCTTTGCAGCCAAAGAGAGACATGCAATTGAAAGCAATCGAATTGCCCACCACTTTTCACTCTGCAAAAAAAAAAAAAAAATTGAAGCATTCAACCAAAAGGGTAAGTAGGGATAATTAAGATCAATGAAGAAGAGTGATGAAAGATTGAATGCTGTCATTAATTGGAAGAGTAACATAACGTTTTAGCTTACATACATCAATGGACCGTCTAGAAAGAAATCGATCGAAGTATGTGACTGACAAATAAGCCGTTTCGCAGCGAAAACCCAATGTTGCTCTTGTCTAATGAACAACAAAATTAAAAAGGAACAAACAAAAGAAAATCAAGATCGAGTTTCCTAATGCAGTTTCATTAATGAAGCTCAATCGAAAGTACAAGTAAAATGGGTCGTTGGACTAACTTGGAGAACCCAATTGATTGCTTCCAAGCGTGCACGCTTCACCCAGTCCCCAAACACCAAACTTTCGTCCCTTCTGAACCCAAGAACGATCTCTCTCTCAACCAGAATCCCCACATACTCATCCTCCGAAACCCCACAATCATGCCGTGATCCAATCAATTGGTTTTCTAATTCATCACCTCCTTCTTCCAAACACGTATCGTTTTCTTGGCATAGAAGGCTGGACGAAAGATCATCCATTTGGGCGAAAAAGAGTTTTCTGAAAAGAGATTCCACGACCCAATTGAACAACAATGCAAAAAAAGTCGTCTCTGAAATGTTTTATACGATATGATTGAGTAATTAAGCCACTTTACCTAAGAGTTTAGAATTAAGGGAGAAAGAAAGATGAGGCTATGATTTAGGTGGAAATCTTAGAGCTGTTGTAGCGGTTACAGTTTGGGGACATTGATTATGTTGTCTTGGGCAATAAGGATTAGTAAGAAAGGCGAGATTTTAGTTCCGAGGGAGTGATAGAGTGAGTGAATGTTGTTGTTGTTATGTTTCGGTGTTCAAGGTGTGATGTTGGGTTGGGTGAGTGTTGAGGATGATGAGGTTTTGATTTCAGTTTGACCCATAAAGTCTTTTGCGTTTTGAGTGCCACTGTCGAGTCACTCGCGCTTCTAAAACGCGTGGTGAACAAAAAAACCACCGGGCCTGTTCCCGGTCGGGTCGGGTCGACTTGAACCCTGAGTGGGCCCTGCCCTAAACCTGAAGTCTATGAAGCGGGCCGGGCTTTTAATAGAAAGCATGACGGAGGGTCCGGATGAAGCAACGATCCTTAGGGTAATAGTTTGACCGGTCAAACATGGCCATTTCTCTTTCAACAAAAAAAAATTGAGAAAACTTGTTCACTCATCAGAACTTCCGATGTTCCAGCAGATCCATCCATGGCATACACACCATTCATAAGTGCCAATTTTCGTACAATTTACTCCATCATGTACTTTATCATTCACCCTTTTTTTTTAAATATATACTCAGATAATCTTATGAAGAACCATGTGTTTGTCAGAGAATATGGAAGTAAATAATTAAATTACTTAAATTAATAAAATAAATAACGAAATACAAATAAATATCTATTTATTTAATTACAAAGATAGATTGAATAATATTTTTTTAAGGTGAGCGCGGGAGAGAGAGAAACTAAACCTAATCCTGAGCAAATATTTGCTGTTTTTTAACGGTTTTTTTAATTGTCGATAAATGACATTTTATTGAATTGTCGATTTATTGCGTCTTTTTGGCGGATAAAATCATTATAAAGTGTCCTTGTAAAGTCTTTTTCAAAAGAAAAATAAAAGTATATTAAAAAAAATTAGTCATTTATTGTAACAGGCCATTTAACTTAATATTTCGAAGAGGCACATGTACATTTATTCAAAAAGAAACAACCAACTCCTTTCCAAATTTAATCAATATATAAATTACAATCATAACAAGTTTTACAAGGATAACAAATAAAAAAATAAAATTATCTAAATTAAAATAATAATATTTAAAAGTTAACTCATACATCAAATTATATAAATATTGCTATAAACAGTTCAACCTCTTAATTCTTCAAAAAAACATATGGGTTTATATATATAAGTACATGTACTTAATATAACATTAGAATAAGGATTGTTTTTTTAATCAGTCAATAATGTTTAAATCAATATATCATCACTTAAATCATATATTGAATAATTGAAATGAAAATGAATTAACTTATAAAATATATTGATTAAGTCAACCTTACTTGTATTTAAATAATAACAGTTTTTTTTTCCTTATTCTTGCTTAACGAAAAAGAAAAAGAAGATAAATATCGAACTTTTTATTTTATTATGTTTGAGTTAGAATATATTATTTCCGCAAAAATATACTGAAATATAGTTATTTTTTTAAAGTTCAGATCATCTTTAAAATTTATAAAAAATTATTATCCTATTTATTTCAACGTTCAAATAAGATTATAAACACTCAATTACAAGTATTTATGATTCAAAATTCATGTTGCAATCATTTTAACAATGATCATTCAGAATTCTAAATGTTATTCATTTTATTAAAATCTCACTTCATTAAAATCAAATCTAATAATTTTATATCAAACTTGATTGAAATTTGACTTCTTTTTATTAATTCAACAAACACTATTTTTTTAGTCAAACCAACTACAGTTATCCAATATTACATAGTTATTCACAAAATTACCATTAACTTCTTAATTTTATACATGCATGACTTAACTATCTAATTTCATATTTAACTAAATTCTTGAGCATAACTAAATTACAATGGATAACTTTTCTTCAAAGTAATTTCTACTCCAATCAAATAATTAGGGAGGCCTAGAAAAACACTAAAAAAACAAATTTGAACCAAGAGCTAAATTAGTTGCCATAGTCACTTTTTTTTTCAATTTACTAACTAAATATTAAATTCAAACATTAAACAAGATAAAAATTAATTTTTTAAAGAAAAATGTATTTACTCCAAAAATAAATCTAATGTGACAAATTGTTCCTTTAACTTACCAACTAAATAGGGTAAGACCTAACTTTTAACAAGATAAAAATTATAGTGAAATTGAAAGGAAAAAAAGAAAGGATGAAATATAAAAATATTTTTTCAAGAAAAATAAATAAAATAAAAAGGACAGTAAGTGGTCTTGCCCAAGATCTTAAATGTTTATGAGATTTTTTTTTATTCACTTCAATTAAATAATTCATATTTCAAAATTTTAAAAATAAAATAAAATAGAAGCGAATGATAAGGAAGAAACGGAATGCAAAATTACTTTTAAACATTCACAGGTAAGGAAGTTAGGAGTAATAATTGTGATTTGACAAATAGAACAATTTCATTTATCTGCTATAAACATTCGTTCAAGTTTATGTTTATTTTTGTCTCCATCTCACTGTCTAAATTCCTATATTAGAAATAAAAAATTGTTGATCACTAATTTTTTGATTTTATTTTTAAAAAATAATTATATAAAATTATTTAACAATTATTTTTAATTCATTTTGTCAAGTGATCAAATTTTTAAAATACGGTAGGGTGAATGATATATATTAAGTTTGATTTAACTAATTTAATGATAAGTATGGAAAATCTTCCAACTTGTTCGTATCGACGATATCACTTTTCAATAATTTAAATATAGTGCGTTAGTCAACTTTAATTTTGTTAAGACTAAATTCCAAATTTACCGTAATCGAATTCAATAACAAATTTATGTAAGGTAATTTTATTCATAATTTGTTCGGTCTCTTAAAATTTTATTATAAGATTTATTATTGATTATATTTATTTAATATATTTTTTATTTAAATTCGTTTCAAAAAAAGTTATTTTTAAAATTATATTTTAATATTAAAAATTAGTTATTATTTTAAAATTATAAAATATAATTTTTTTTCATTTTTTCATATATATATATATATATATATATATATATATATATAT
>Ga0099823_1008624_pt1 | contig 10365 bp, 5 predicted proteins | sample CowpearedBW_FD_76831 | JGI IMG/M metagenome (GOLD analysis project Ga0099823, IMG submission 76831) | Root nodule microbial communities of legume samples collected from California, USA - Cow pea red BW | ecosystem: Host-associated > Plants > Roots > Nodule | place: USA: California | collected...
GCAGAATTTAAGGCCCATTTATTTCTGCCAAAAATCCTTAAGGGCTGCCCCAAAGTTGGTTGGGCCTAGGGCCGGCCCAAAAAGGGGAACCATACCCTAAGTCTACCCTAGACTAATCCTTTCTCTCCATTCACATAAATCACAGTCGTCAAGTCTCTAACCTCTCCCCATAAGCTCTGCTAGGGTTTACTCTATCCCAATCAAGCGAGCTCAGTTCATCTTCTTGATTCACGTAGGTACTCTACGACTCATACGCCTTTTTCCCTTTCGTTATTCACTTTTCCAGTTAGGGTTTCGTTGTAAGTTTATGTTAAGACTTATTCTGTGGTTCTGTTCCACCTCGTTCATCCCTTCCTTGTTCTGTTGCATCCCACTGTTGGAGTCAAACCCCTGTTCTAGCTAGTTCCAGGTAAGGGAAGCTAGACTTCGCGTTTTGATTCACTTTTTATATGTGTTGGTTCTGTTTCGAGTTCTGGTGCTAGTATGTTGCCTATGATGATGTAAAAATGCTTTGGGTGCTGTCATGAGTGAGTCTGTGTTTGAGCATGCATGGAACAGTGGTGGAAACTGATATACTCGCCCAGGCGAGCTCATCTCGCCCAAGCGAGAAAAGCGGGAACTCGCTCAGGTTTCTGCTTGAGCGCTCGCCTAGGCGAGCTGTTGTATTTTGAGCGACGAACAGTCTCGCCCAGGCGAAATCATCTCGCCTAAGCGAGAGCTCGCGACATTTTCCAAGAAGCCACTGTTGTAGTCTCGCCTAAGCGAGAGTCTGCTGTTTGAGCGAGAGCACTCTTCTCGCCTGAGCGAGGACTCTAGCTTGAGCGAGACCTCTTTTGGGTTTTTGCTATGCTTTGTTTCTTGAATGTTGATGGTTGTTTGATTGGCTGGTTCATTGACTTATTAAGTACAAACGGGGTGGATATGCATGTGCTATGTATGTTATGGGTGAGAACAAATGAATTGGAAATGAGTTTGGCATGAGATATATTTGATGGTTGATCACTCATACTAAATGACGTGTTATGGGTATGCATAGAAATTTCATGATTGATTGATAATGTATGAGTAAGGGTGGTTTAGGACATAATTCCATGACCCTTGTAGCGGGGCTCGTGGTGGTGCCTCATCTTACGGACGTAATTCTGCGGGCCCTTCTCTGAGGAGTCCCCGGTGGTGCCTCAACAATAGGACCTAATCCCATGAATCCCGAGGGGAGTGTTCACGGTGGTGCCTCGAGACCAGGACGTAATTCCACGAGGGTATTGTGGTGGTGCCTCAAGGCCAGGACACAATTCAACGTGGTGGTGCCTCTTGTAAGGGTGTAATTCCACGAAGACCTCGTGGTGATGCCTCACTGCTAGGACTTAATTCCACTGTCTAGTGGTGGTGCCTCATTGTGCGTATCCGGATAGTCAAGTCTTGTAGTCTTGAAAGGGGTTTGGTGTATTATGTGAGCATTCCGTCAATTGTGCTTTATTATGTGATTAAATGATGATTATTATAATGTGTGAATTCTGTACACTAGCTTACCCTTTCGCTTGTTTGTATGGTTGTGTGCGTGGTTTTCCTCCCTTGCAATGATCATCAATTCTATTGATGTGAGCAGATGTGAGGACCCCTGGCAGTGGTGATGGTAATAAGGATGTTGCAGCTTGATAGATTGGACAGGTGTCGGGCCCACTGTGGAAGATTTTATGTTATTTATGCTCTTATTGTTTGAACAAGGCCTAGTGCTTTTATTTATTTCTTTCAGTACATTTTTGGGTTGGGCCATGTGGAGCCCCCTTTTATTGTAATCTGGGTATGTCCAACGTATTGTATACTTTCATACCCTAATGAAGTTTTATTTATCGCGATTATTCAGTTTTTGGGACGTTACATCTATAAACTTTTGTTTGAATTATTATTTGCAGATAATAATTACAAAGTTTTTAATGAAAAATAATCTGCAGGAAATCAATATTGATACCTAATTTTGTTGTATTCACTATCAAAACAAATATATATTTTCTGGCATTTTTTTTTTAAATTTTATTCAAAATATACCAAAATTTGTGATGAATATTATTTTGCAAAAATTTATTACAAATTTTTTATAAAAATATGTTATATATAATTCTTGTCAAATTTACTCCAATTTTTCTTATTAATTATTTATTATTTCATTTGATTTTTCTGATTGAAAAATACAAGAAAAAGTTGGCAGTGTTTTAAAGTTTTTCACGTATATTTTCTTAAAAAATAAATTGGCAAATAACCGTTATACTATTTTAAAATTGACAAAAATTCTATATTATATTTATATGAAGTTTCCTTTTAAATATTTTTTCCGCAGAAAAATATATTTGTTTACATGACAAATGATCAGTCGCTCAATTCAAAACTTAAGAGTGGTTGCGGAGGTAAGAGGAAGTGAAGCCAGTGATCGGCCAGTTCATGGAGACGGTGGACAAGAACAACGGCATCGCCGGATCCACCACCGAATCCAACTACTATGTACGAATCATCAGCATGATCAACCGCGAGCTGCTTAAACCTTATGCCTCCGTACTGCTGCACCGCCACTCCTATGCGCTCGTCGAAGTTGTCCCGTCGAAGGCTGATTTCAGTATTTCTCTCCTCAGTCAGTTCGAGAAGCCCGACGTCACTTATAATGTAAGTTTCTTTACGTTTCATCGTTTTCACTTGTCGAATTTAGGTGAATGATGATACCTAGAGTTGTTGGCTAGTCTTGAATCAGGTTCTTTTGCTTTTGATTTTTCCTTGCGGTTTGGTTAGGGTTTGTTGAGGCTACATTGTTCCTTTTCGGATTGGAAGTAAACAATAGGGCTTGATCTTTCCCATCCATGTATTTTGTATCGATGAAGCACGAATAATAATTTAAGGTTTATGCAGATTCAGTTTGTTTAAGGTGCTGGTAACAATGTAATAAATGCTTTGTCACTCATTTAGTCAATTGTAAACTTGTAATGGTTTTAGAAGTAAAAGATTTGCTATTGTATAATTTTCCTAGATAGTTGTTCAGTTGAATCATAGAGAAACTAGTTTCTCACTTGCACTTTGAATTTATTTATAATATGCAACGCTTTGAACTTTGAATTAATGGCTCACTTTATAATATGCATCGTATAAATTTGTTTATTTTGAATGTATGCAAGGAGGAAATACAAAGAATTAAGACTTGTAATAAAAATATCATCATCTTGAGAGAAGTTAGTAGCAAAAGTGGCAAAAAGTGAGTTCAAGCTTCATAAGTATTAATTCCATCATGGTCTGCCTTGCTATATAGTGAGGCTTGTTATTATACCTTGGAGTTATGTCTAATATGGGAATTATTGTACCTCAATTCCTATATCAATTCTAGTACTCACATGTGTTTATACTACGCAACTTTAGTGGAGTTGTACCCTTAAGAATAGTGAGGGGGGTAGGTATACATTGTTTAGAAAGTAACAGTAAAACTACAAAGTGAACTAAGAAAATCATTAAAAAAAGATGCTTTTTCTGTCAATCTATTCCTTAAATTGAAATTATCTTATAAGTTTTTATTTTTGTTTTATATTTCCCATAATATAAGAACCTAGAAATTTTATTCTCCTGATCCTTCACTCTTAATTCTTATGCTGAATGTAGTGTTAAAACTAATTCAATGTTTCTGGACAAGACACCCTCATTTAGGGTGTGTTCACTTGACATAATTTCCTATTTGGAAGGAAATGGTAGGTTGGATTAGGAGGTGAAAATTAAGTTCGTTTAAGTCGATCGCAGAGCGAGTGAAGGCGATAATTTGCAGGATGCACTACTTTTTTAATCCCGCTTATTGGAAGCAGATTTGAAGGGATTGTTTGAGAAAATACCCTTTTATCCTCTGGAGGGATCTGATCCATGGACATTGGAATCAATCTTGCAAGAAATTTGTGGAAAGGGATCTATGTACTTTGGAACCAATCCACCTAGAGGTTTATGGAGAAGGGATCTAATTCCATTTGATGTTGGAACGGATCTAGCCATGGAAGAGATCTAATCCAGCTTTCTGCAGATCTGATCCCATAGCAATATCTTTTTTTTTACAATTTTAGTATTAAAAAAAATTAAGAAAATATATGTAACTCATACAAATATCAATGTATACTAATTTTTATATAAAGAACAATATGGTAATTTATCTATTACTTCTATTAAAACATTTTTTTACAATTATCATATCACTCAAATCACTCACAAATTTTCACAAACTTTACTTCCAAATCCATTCATTATCACCATTAAATCTCTTAAGAAAAACAAAACACAATTCACTCAAATCCAACCACTCCCTCTCTCTCAAACTCATCCACTCAAGTGAACACAGCGTTAGTACCTCTCCACTTGACCATCAACCCTTAACCTCCTCAATCAACGTAAGTTATAAGCACTGACACCCTATATGTGCATTGCATAAACTTTTTTAGTTTATATTTTAATAAGGTTGGGCTTTGCTAGAAATATGTTTAATTTATTTTAAACATGTTGAACAAAATAGATCTACCAGGTATAACCAAATTGAGTTATCAAGGAGATTGAAGAGGTTTCTCTACCTACTTATAGACCCTTGATATCATCATATTCTTAGTTTAAATTTTTCAGTCTCACAAGGACTTGGTCTAGTACTATTCTCATATAAGTTTGTCCTCCTTTAACACTATAATTTTCCTTTTTTTTGGTAAGAAAGGAATTGATTAAACTCTAATGGCTCCAACAGCCATGGTGAAAGAGGTGAACAATTGAAACTGTGATGGAAAACCAAAGAGCAGGTCTAATAGAAGGAATAAATCCCAGTATTATTGAATGGCAAACAAACAGGAAAAATACAGAAAAGTGATTTTGTCCACAGAGCCTAGCTCCAACAGAGAGCTATTGCCCCCTTTCCATAACAAATTTCCAATATTCTTTCCTCCCCTCTATCTCTTCACTCTCCCCAGTATATCAGAACGACCCGTGCACAACACACTCTTGTGCCAGCTCATCATTCTCTCACCCTCCTATTCTGCCTCTCATACACTCTCCAAATAATGGGCCTGGCCTTATTATCCAGTTGCCTGTTTGGGCTGCTATCACACTGAAACAGAGGTTGATTTCGGAGGTGCTTGAGATTGGGATAAATTTTCACTTTGAAACAGAGATTGATTTCTTCCCCTTTCATTACTTTTCTTAAATCCTTTTTTTCATTCATTAACTTATTAGATTTTAGGTGCTTTTGGTAAATTTCTGACATGATGAAGCTTAGATTTGATTTCTCCTGGAAGATTTTTCCTAGTTCCATATGATAGTTGGAGTGGTTGTTTTCTTATTATATGCCATGCTTCAATTTTAAGCTTAATCATATGGTTCCATGTAGAGAGATCTACAAGTTGGTGTGTGTTTAAATGTAATTTAAACACCTAGAGGGGACAGGGTGAAACACAGTGACGTGAATTCAGTTTTAACTATAAAAATAAATTGGAATGGAAAGTAAGTAGAAATTCCCAAAACAAAATTTTAAAAACTAATCAGATTGCAAAATGAAATTGAAAACGGAGTGCAGAATTGGAATTCATCTAAAACTGTAAAAACAGTATGTGAAAGTCAGAATTGGAAAACATGTATCATCATTGTCATTGTATTAGTTTGCCATAAAATAGAGGATGTGAAAGTTTCCACAATAACTTGGCTTTGGTTTTGCCTTATTAATACTCAAAACTAGCCATGAACAATTGAACACCAGATAAAATATTCCTTTACGAGCCAAAACAAACTTAGTCTCCATAGGTCTATAAATGAACACTGCAATTATGTGTACTGGTAGTTCTGTTAAAAGATTGTGAACTTTTCATGTCAAATTTAGTCTCCATAGGTTATTTTGATTGCCAAACTTCAACATTAGAACTTTGTTAGGGGCTTCTGCATAAAAGGGAATGAAAAAATCTTACTCTATGAATACATGCCAAATTAGAGCTTGGACTCATTTATATTTGGTGAGACTCCATATTCCATCACACAACGTTCTTAAAGTATTCTCTAATTATTATAGCCATAACTTCACTAACCCTATTCTTGATTTGAAATGTAAAATGCATGCGTTGAAAGACCTTGTTCTTGATTTGAAATGTGATTTCAAATTCACAGTTAGAGTATATATGTAACACCACCAATTCATTAATTGGTTGGTTTGAAATCACACCTAATTGCTATAAGTTAAGTAAGACTCAGTCAAAAAAGTAATGAGCACTAATCCTATATTGAAGGCTATCTAGTCTTAGCCATGTTTATATCATATATAGCTAATTTTTAAACTATGGCAGAAGCGTTGTGATGTAGTCTTGACCCCAACTAAGGATGGAGTCATATACTTAAAAAGATTAAGCATGTTGGTTGACTTGTTGATCTTTGACTAGTGTTGACTACTTTTCTAGAGTTGACTTAACCTAAGTCAGCTAATCCTTATTTATGTGTTTTGTAGGTTTAATTAAGGTTAAGTATGATAGATGATGTGGCGCATGCAAAGTGGAAAGTAGAGGTGACTTGGCACCTAGGTGGAGGAGAGAGGACAATATAAAGCAAAAAGCACATGAACTGATGAAGGATTGACCACTCAAGGACCCATGGAGACTCCCCCAAGAAGAATTACTAGAAGCATGACTAAAGGGGATGTTCTTTCTTCTATGTCTCTTTCTTTATTTTTCATCTTAATTTTGTGATTTCCCTAAGTTGACTTAGTTGCCTTAATTTTGGTTGACTTGTTGACCTTTGACTAGGGTTGACTCATTAACTAAAATTGATTAAACTTAAGCCAACATGCTAATCCTTGTTTAAGTTGTTTTGTAGGTTATTTTAGTAGAAGGAAGCATGATAGGTGGCGCATGGTGATTGGGGAGCATGATTTGGAGACCACTTTTGTCTCTTTCTCCACCCTTTGGCCGAGAATCCACATGGGAAGACACACCACCATTTCATTTTGTGCCTAGCTTGAAGATGCTTCTACAATTAGGGTTTTCCTTGATTTTCTAGTTAGCCCTTTTCATCTGTTGTTTTTTGTTTGGAGATCCCCAAGACTCTCTATTTAAGGGGAGCTCTACCAATTGTAAAAGGGTTGAACATTTTGAATCAAAACATTCTTGTTTCAACCACCATTTTCGTGAGCTAGCCCTCCTTCTAGGAGTGGAAGAACTCTTTGCCTTATCTTGCTTATGCAAGTGGCGACACCATATCATTCATCTATAGAGCTTGGTTTGGCTTTGCCCCCTCTAAGAGTGGCGTGCTCCACTTCCATAACCATTACTCTCTTCTCTTCCATTTTGTTTTTGTTCTTCTTTGTTTCCATTGCATTTTCGTTTTGTGTTTCCATCCATGTATTTCGTTTTAAAATGCAATCCATCTCCTTCTTCCTTTGAGCTCTTGGAAATGAACCTTCACATCTAGATAGCTTGCTATCTTAATGTTCAGTGGAAATTTCCTTGAGTTTTCTTAAACAACTCAACACCATATTCAATAATCTTAAAAGGAAACAAGATAATCCTTCATCATGAACCTTGTACCACCTTTGTACCACTTTTCTCTTTTGTCTTTAGCACCTTTTGGCCTTTTGTGAGACATTTGAGACACATTTTATGGAGGCCTTTAAGGCTTGGACGAAAATCACATTGCACACACCATAGTTAGTCCATTTGTCTCTCATTTTGTAACCTAATTTGACTTAGTTTCTAGAAGCTAGAATTAGGATTTTGTAGAGACATACTTATGTATCTTTTATTTGCTTAGAAACCCCTAAACTCTTCTATATAAGGGATGTTCCTAGGCTTGTAAAAGGACTTGTAAAAGGGTTGATCAAAATTGAGTAAAACTTATATTGTTTCAACCACAAAACCATGAGCTCTCCTCTAAGGAGTGGAGACTCTTCCTTTGTCTTATCTTGCATAGCAAGTGGTGACCTCCTTAATCATCTCTAGGGTTGGTTAGCCTTTTGGCTCCCCTATGTGTGTCATGTTTCCCCTTCACCATTTTCATTTTCTATTGCTTCCACTTCCATTTTGTTGTTGTTTTCCTCTATTTCAATTCGGTTTTCTTGATATAATGCTCATTTTCTTTTGTTTCTTGGTTGAAATCATCACTCTCCTCTAGAATCTCTAGAAGTGAACCTTCACATCTAAATAATTTGTTATCTTATTAGTGGGATCTTGTCTAGGTTTTCTTAAGAAATCTAACACCACATTTCATAAAATCTAAAACGAACTACATCACGTTGTGTCATGAAGACAACCAACTACTGGACCTGCACTTCTAGCACTGGCTATGGTGGCGAGGCTTATAACTATCATGCGCACACACTTGTAAGTATAAATAACAAACTTAAAGAGTTATTTCTAGTTTTCTTTGTGCAATATCTTCGAGAATGTTTGTATGTTAAACTCTGTTAGATATTTCAATGAATAAAGTCAGGACTAATAGGGTTAAGAAATTGGTTTATGTTTGCATTATGATTGTGTTGTTAGCTTATTGTTATTGTTGTTTCGATGCTGCTGACGCTACACTGCACCATTTTTATAACTGTGTTTTTTATAACCAACAGACTTAAAAGTATAAAAGTGTTAATCTAGTTGAATTAAGGCTTTGCTGAGTATTCTTATCTTCTGTGAAGTACCATTCTTTTGACATATAATTGACGATCTTAGTCTACAGAATTCATCTTATGATTAAGATTCCAGTCCAAGCCTTTTCTTTTGAAAATTCTCCACTACTAGAATTAAATATGTGCATATTTTGAAATTTTGAATTTTTTTTATGACAATGCAGAGAAAGAATGCATATTGAAAATGCAGAGAAGAAGAGAAAGAATAAATGAAAGACTGAAGATGCTACAAAGCCTTGTCCCGAACGGAATCTAAGGTAGATTTCTCAATCAATATCTAACTACTGCCTAAGTCAAACAAGTGGTTGACTTAAGATGCTGAATTTTGCTTCCTCGTGAATTGCATGCTTGAGGAAGCCGTTCAATATGTGAAGTTTTTACAACTCCAAATTAAGGTAACAACTTGAGTTGAGATGCTCCTCAGGCTTTACTTTGCATCCAAATTTTAGTTCAGTGTAAAGATTTTTGTTATATCATAAGATAGAGACTCATTGTCATTTCAATTTAACAGCTTCCGTGCTCTGATGATCTTTGAATTGATGATCTTTGGATGTACCCTCCTATTGCTTACAATGGAATGAACTAGACCTCAATTTTACCCCAACCAAAAAGCCATAAGTAAATTGCATAGCAATGAAAGGGTGATGATGCAACAGCAATATGGGAGCTTCCTTTTATGACGTTTCGATTATATTCATAAGTATGTATTAACTGCCATTTGATCATTAGGAAGTTTGAGAATTTTCTGTTCATAAAGCAAGAGATTGATAAATTAAAGCGAACCTTGTGTATTTTTTAACCATGAGAAATCATTTTCGGTTGATTTCCTGTTTGTTTATCTCATTGGCACAAGATAATGATTTTTTTTTATAGTTTAAAATTTATACGTTTTATTTATTTTTAATTATAGTCCAATTCAAACTTATTTGTATCATATTGTCTCTAAAAAATAGTTTATTTAGTTAAAATGTAAAATATAAAATATAACATATTTAAAATTTAAAATTGGATAAAATTACATTTAAGAAAAATATAAAGATACTAAAATAACTAGACCTTAAATAGTAATATTTTTTAAAAAATTTATTATAAAAAAATTATTGTGGAATTTCTTGAAAAAATATTAGCAGAAAAAAATATATTTAAAAAATTTAATTTTGCAGGAAAAATTAATTGAAAATTTTTTGGAAGAAATTTTTTGCAAATTTAAATTACGGAAGAAAATTACTTGTAAAATTTAAATGTGTAGGAAAAAGTACTTAATATTTTTTAAATTGATTTTTTCTTTTAGAAAAAATTGCTACGAATTTTTTTTCAAGAAAGTTTGTTGTGTATATTTTTCACAAAAAAATTTACAAGAAATTTTTTGTAAAATTTTAAATTTTAAAATAACTAATTACTCACAAAATATTACCTACAGATTAAAATTTATAAGAAAAATAACAAAAAATACTTTTCCGGCAAATTATTATAAAATTGTTAGAAAATTTTTATAAAATATGAAAAATTCTAATAATGAATATGTCTTGTATATGGTTCAATTTGAATATTATATTTTTTTTATAAATAACCTTAAATTTTACAGAATAAAAGAAAAACTTAAATTATTCGTGTACTATGAATTAGAATATAATACTTAATTTGTTTTTATAATAATTTTCCCTAGGAATGAAAAGAGTTATCCCTTTTAGAAACATGATATATATATATATATATATATA
>Ga0099823_1008626_pt1 | contig 10363 bp, 3 predicted proteins | sample CowpearedBW_FD_76831 | JGI IMG/M metagenome (GOLD analysis project Ga0099823, IMG submission 76831) | Root nodule microbial communities of legume samples collected from California, USA - Cow pea red BW | ecosystem: Host-associated > Plants > Roots > Nodule | place: USA: California | collected...
AAAAATGAGGACCATTTTAAACATTCTGTCAAAATGAGGACCATCCGCAACAAACATTACGAAAATGAGGACCAAAAAGGTATTTAAGCCTAAAATATAAAATAAAAAATATATTTCATATTGTATAATTTGAATGTATTTTTCAATAGGCATACATGACAACAAGAATAAGAATAGTTAAAACAAAAATACACAATGCATGGTTAAGATAGTTCTCATAGTAAGATTTTTTGGCAATGGATTAGAAACAAAAACTAAACGAGGAACGAGAGAGAGGGTTTGTAGAGTTGGGGTTTTTTTATTACTATAGTGCAATTTGAAATGGAAATTAGAAAGTAGTGCTTTTTTTCAAAAAATTTACACTCACGTTAGGTGTAAAGCTCTGGTGATTTGGTTATAAAAAAGTCATGCAAGGATGACACAATTTTACTCAGATTTGCACAAAGTCGTAGTCGTTTATGGCGATTTCAGTGTATTGAAGTCATCCTAATCAAAGATAACTCTACTTAAATTAACATGGACAGAAACAAAGTTGTTCATTATGGCATGACTTCCGTTCACAGTGAAGTCATTGGAGCTCTACACTACTTCTATTGTGGTGTGTTGAAGTCGTTGTAGTGTTGTGCAACTTCTTTGTTTACATTATTTACAGGATGGCAAAATAAACAAAAGATTTCATTATGTTAAATACACTAAGTGTAAATATTTGTTAAACAAAAATTAGTTAATTTGATAAAAAGAATGGAAATAAAGAGTAAAAGGAGAAAACTTAACTTTACTTAATTTGAAGTACATCACTAATTAATTTTTGGATATGCTTATGGTGTATATCCGTGGAAGCGAATCCTTTCCCATTATAATTAATTAGAGGAAACACATGCATGTGTCCCTTTTTTTCATGTAGAAAATTTATTTAATTTAAAATAATAATTGCAATTAACTAAATAGTCATTAAAAAGGGTAAAACACTAAAATAACTATTTTAGTTTAAAAAATAATTAAATTTAAAATTAATAGTAGCAAAATGGTAAGATAATTTTTAGTTTTAACAAAAAGGTTAGTTAAAAGGTGAAATTGGAAATAAAATTATCTAGAATCCCTCTTATATAATGGCTTAGATTAAATGGAATTAGAGTCTCCATTTTCACAATTTAATCTATAGTCTCCATTTTCACAATTTAACCAATTATGGATACTAAATTGTGACTATTTGGTACTTTAATCGATTAAATTGTGAAATTAGAAATTCTTTTAGTTATTTTTAAAGGGATAGGGTCCATAGTCATTTTGTTGTTCTGTATAAATATCCATATTACATTCACTTGTTTTTAATTTTAGGCTATCCGAAAATAAGAATTTTCATCGTATCAGTTTTCCAATACACTAAATATAGAGAAAAATTTGCTCTATTGTTTTATTTAAGTTTCACAACATATTCCTTGTATCTTATGAAGTAAACATCTTACACACTTAGTTAAATAATTGATACGATAACTAGCTAGGCTATTCATTTAAAGAACTACATTAGAACACTTCAAGAGTTTAAAAAATAAAATACCCTTTACAGACATGATTTACTACTACTTTCACCATTTGTTGATAGTAAATGCATGAAATTTCTTTGCTTTTAAAAAATGATGACCCCAACTTAAGTAATTGCTTGCAAACTCAAATAGAACTCATTACAACGCACATGCTTCCAACTATAACTCAATCACACAAGAAAAGGAAAAGGAAAAGAAAATTATACTAAAACATTTAACTAACCTTGTGTAGCTGCCAACACAACTTTGACCTCCACTCCAAAATCTCTTCTTCACCCCCAATAATTGCAATCAAAAAACCACCTCCAATCACAATACTACCTGATCCTAAATTGAAAATAAGATAAAACAAATCAAATAATTTGTAGTTCAACGCATATTCAAATCGCAGTAACTCATGCACCTCATGTTCAAAATTTTAGCTCAAAGTCCATCCACCTAAAATGCTCATTCTACAAATCTAATTTTGGCCCACAACCAAAAAACTACTCAGTCAACTAGAATTCAATCAACATAGTACAATCACTGACTTGGATGCTTTAAAAATCCACTTGGGGTGAAAAAAAATCCCTAAACTATGCCTTTGAAAAAACTCTTCGTCGTAGAGAAGAGAGTTTTTTGGTCGTAGAGAAGAGAGTTTTTGCGTTGTGTTGCTGACGAGAAGTTGTAGGGTGAAGGAAGCTTGTTGTCGCACCCTCTCTCGCTTAAGCCTCCACGTTCGTCACTACAGTCATCTCGACAAAGCAACTAGTGACGTTGCAGAACCATGCCTCATCATAGAAGGTGGCATCGTCGAAGAAGCTAGTTGGAGTTTCGCTCGCCCACTCGTGGAAGAAATCCCGCGCCAAAGGGAAGGAAGGAAAACTGGAGCTCACTCGAGGAAAGGTGTAAAGTTGAAAGGGGAAAAGTGAAATCTGATGTTTTCCCCCTATACTTTACCTAAAACTCTTATGTGTTTTTTTACCTCAACAATGTATGCGTGGGCTAGACGACGCAAAAATTTAAATTGTTATGCGTCGGCCATCCGACGCTAGCTATTTGGCATGTATGTGTCGACCAAACCAATGAAAACCTCAAATTAATCATTTTTTACATTTTCGCGAATAGATAATTTTTGTTTCTAAATAATTTTTTGTTAATGTCGGTTTTGCGTAGGTCTAACCAACATAATTTGCGTCGCACACTCATTCGACGCTATAATTTGGAAGCTAAAACAATGCATTCTTGTAATGTAACCTGCAATTGAAGTCCTCGCAATTGTAAATGACTTCCTATTAAACAACTTTTACTAGTATAACACGACTTCAACACAATTCACATTAACATTGAAGTCATGCCAACATAGTATGACTTCTTCATTTAAGCTTCCTCAATGAAGTTTTGTCAATGTACTACGACTTCTTTATTTAATATTTCTCAGAGAAGTCGTGCCATAATGGCACAACTTTGCTTTGTTCAATAATTAACTTTTAATCAAAGTTGTGTGAATATGTCATAACTTCAACTATACACCAAAGTCATGTTGTTTTGCCAAGATTTCAACTAACTTTAAATGAAATATGCCAGCTTTGCATGACTTGTGTTGGATGAAAAAATTTTCAAATCTTGCACCACTTTTGTAATTTGTGAATGGAATTGCACCACACGGGTAAAAAAGACGCAAAGTTGATATAGGAAGAAGATGAAGAGCATTGGAAAGGACTGCGATGTTGGTGTAGGAAGAAGAAAATGAAGTGAAGAAAATAAAGGTAAATAATTCATTTATGGAAATGTAGAAAGAAGATGTTGTATTATTACCAGAGCGTTGGTCTTTGGGCATGGGCTGGAAGTTTTTAGGCCTACTCATTCTTTATTTCGACACTCCAACAAAAGACCTTTTTGTTTTTTGTTTTCCACTCGGTAATTTTCTATCGATTAACAGACTAATCTCAATTATAATATTGAGACCAATAAAAAACAATGTGTGTTTATTATTTAACTTTAAAAATATTTTAAGAAATAAATATTCAGACCACCATTATTCTAATTTAGTTGAAAGTTAACTAAAGTTAGACAAAAATTATTCTCATCAAGGATTGCGCGTGAAAAAAAAAACGATGCTTGAACCATTCAATTTTGGGTTTAATGTATTAACCATTTGTGTCTAATTCATTGATTAAATCTTAATTGCGTAATTTTTATTTTCATATCTTTCAATATTCGGATATTTGATCCTAACAATTTTTTTCTCCAAAATAATTTTTGTCCCTTAATTTTTAATTTTGTTCATAGATTTCTTTATAAACAATTTTGACCTATTAAATTTTAATCATCCGTAACTTTGCTCCACTTTTAGTTTTGAAAATATATTAAATCATTATTAAATTATATTGGGTAATAAGTTTCCGGTATTAATATATTTTTGAAATTCTTTTATCACTAATTAATTAAAATAGAGTCACTTTGATGGGTCTTCGGTTTCTCTCGCATTCATGTACTATTATGGGTAGTAATGTGGGTTTGGTTTGGTGGACCAGTCGGCAGGTCAGCCAAACAAGCGGGGCGGGCCAAGATATCGAGTCTGCTGGCCTGCAAAAACCTAGCATGCATTGCAGTCCACGCAGACTGGGCCACAGTCTGTGCGGGTTGGCTTGCTAGCCCGCATAAAAAAAAAAACTTGCACTTGTGTATATCGGTTACTTTCCTTATAGACTTATATATGAATGTTCCAAATTCTTGTATGAGTGAAAAAGACAAGTATTATATATTTTTGAATGTACTAAAATTTGAATATTACATCTTGTATGTCAAAGTATGAATATAAATATGATGAAAATGTTGAATTATCAATTTATCATCTAACTCTCCAAAATCTTTACTTAATTTTGTGAATTTGTTAAAGTTTCTCAATATGTTGAATATTGAAAATTTTATTATAAAAATTATAAAAAAAAGAAGGCCTGCGACTCACACTTATGCGATGAGGACCAGACTTTTTAGCCTGCATTTTCCGACTCGACCCACATTTTGTAGGGCAAATGCAGGACGAACCTAAACGGACTAGACTGGTCCGCGTTGCCACCCCTATGTACTATTGACCTTATTTCCTCGTGAGAGACTCTTTGACCAGTTCTATCCAAAGCCCAATATAAAATAGCAAAGCCCAATATAAAATATCATCAATGGAAAGTGATCCTTGAAGATTGTATATTCCTGCATTTTACCTTCATATCAATGAAAATATCCTTGGAAAGTTGTATATTCTTACATCTTACCTCCATTAAATCCTGAATCCACTCTTCACCAAACATAAGCTAACATTACACTTAATGTGCCAATTCACCACATAATAAAATAATTTCGTGTTAGAATTTTCTTTCTCAATTATGTCTTTCTATCCATTTGTTGAAGGAGAATAAGTTTAGCATACTTAGAACGACAACTTGCTTATATAATTTAAAAAGATAAATTATACTCAAACATGTGTTCAACAGTAATAAAAATTACAAGTCACAAAATATTTTAAAATTAAACAATATTTCAAATTTTATAATATAAATTGATGTTTTAAAATAGTGTATATATTAATGGAAATCTATTGCGTACTTATATACTTAAGATCAATCAATTGTAAAAGTAGGCAAAGACATGATGTTGAATTTTTTATTTTACTATTGATAACAGTTTTAGAATATTTGTTTTTCAAATGTTTTGATTTAGATGAAAATGTAATATTCAAAATATACATGTGATGATAAAATTGGAAACTGAAATAAAATTATAGTATATTTGGTATTAATATGTGCATAACAAAATTTACAAAAAAAAAAATACAAAAAACAAAATATATTTTTAAAACTAAAACTAACTTATGCATAAGTTAAAATTATAAATTTAGAAAAATTATAAGTGATAAATTTTACGATTTATGTATAAAGTAATTTTAACTTAAAGTAAACTATCTTTTTAATTCTTAAACTATAATGTGATTTGGTTTTTGTTTCTATTTCAAACTGGATGGAATTCTATTTATGTTAGGTCTTCTTAGAAAATGCATGGATGTTGGATGCATTATAAAAGATTAGTAATTTGTAAAAAAATAGCATAAACTACGTTTTATTATTTATTTTTTAACGTAAAGCCGCTGTGAAATTATATTGGTAACAATGCTATTGTAGTTATAATTTTTTTAACTTCTTAACTAAACATTGGTCGGTGTAGAAAAAGAATAACATATTGGTTATTATTTTTGTTTTGGTACTTCAATACTTAAAACTTTAAAATATACAATACCTCAAACGTATTTATTGATCTAACGATATTATCTTAAAAAACTTAAGTTCGGGATAATTTTTTTTTTTTCGTTTTTGTTAGGTTAAGGACCTATTTGAGAAAGCTAATGAGAGAAAAGGGAATATATGGTAGGAACAAATTTTGTTGCATTTTTTAGATGTTCTCAACTTCTAAAAGGGAAGTTCAAGAGAATAAAGAATTTAAAACTTTAGACTTGAGATGGAAAGAAACACTTGGAAAACAAAATCTAACATTTCACCATTATTTGACTCTAGTTTGAGTTAAGCAAATTTTGTGTTGGTTTGAAGAGCCAGCAAGAGCACGAAATGGACAACCACAATCTCAAAGATTCACTTTTAAATATAGATAGACACTATCCCACATTCCCACCATTTTTCCTCTTACTAAATCCAACAACAAAAAACCAATTTTTGGCACACCACACATGATGCTAAGTGGTTGGACCTTAGGCCATAAGCATGCACAAATGAATGACCCTTATGTGGTTTGAAATTTGTAGCAGCTACATTTTTTGTTATGCAGCAGAAGCAAGATTCTTTGACACTTAATTTCATCAGCTATCTTTTAGAAGCATGGTTGACAAAAAAAGTTGTGAGGACCACACTTTGCCACTACAACACAGCTTTTGAGCCAATATTTGAGGCTCAAAACTAACACTGAGGAAAAAAGAGGCTCTTTCATTTTGAAGAGTGCAGTGACTTTAAGAAATGTGGTTATGGTTGCATTGTACACTGTCCCTCTTTCTTGGCAAGGAATCCTTTAGAATCTTGTGATGATCAAGTTCCACATTTGAAATAATGATGACAAGACAATTTAGGTGTTTAGGTCATAAAATGTTGCTTTAAGAAAGTGAAGAGTCTAAACCATGATTAGATGTAGGAATTCAAGGATTTAAGTGGGTCAATCATGGTGATAAGTACAAATGGATCATTCCAATTATTCACATTATACAAAACAAGAGATCATGATGATGAATTTTATTGGGCAAACTTTAGTGCCTATATCATGAGAGACTCATTTAGCCTTTCTAGCAAAAGGTGTTTCAACCAAATGTGTATAATACCAATTGCAACATACATGTTGCTCTTCCATAACTTTCCTCTCATAGAATATCTGTGGGGTCTTATACAGATACTGGAATCTCTTACTGCTCCACTACCTACTTAGGGTATATTCTATGGAAAATGGTTAAGACTTCAAATACTAGTTGTGATAGATGTTCAATTTCCGTAAGGGATCACCTAAAATAAAACAAGATTTGGACATAATTAAGATAAATGTGCATTCAAAATTTGTTAGGTAAGACATTGTGTGGTGAGAGGTTCTCTTTCTCCTCCATTACCCACCTAGCTAGTAGTGGGGGCGTGAACAAATGCTCTTAAAATTAGGTTCCTCACTTTCAACAACGTGGGGTAATGAATAATTGAATTCCTAGGTTATTGGTAATTAAGACTTTTTTTGTGAAATATTTCTTTCAATAATAATAAAGTGTTGATATTAACATCAAGGTGGGCGTGCCGGAGTGGTTATCGGGCATGACTAGAAATCATGTGGGCTCTGCCCGCGCAGGTTCGAATCCTGCCGCTCACGTTTTTATATTTTTTTTTTTGAATAATTGTTTATTTTCACTTAATCAGGTAATTATTGTGTTTGTATCACAAGTGAATTTCTTTTTTAAATGTTTGAAAGAGTAAATTTAGAAGATTAATAAGTAAACTATTAATTTATTTTAGTAGTTTATAAGTTGGGTTAATCAATATAAAAGTGTTGTATACCAAGATATGTCGTTTTCGGAATTACAACTTAATTAAGCTGCTTTATACTTCATAATTTTATTATTATTATCCTTTATATTTTGATATATTTTTGTTATTTTTATTTTTTTTTACCTAGTATTACTTATTTTAATTTTATAGAACAAATAATTATTATGCTATTTTTAGTATTTAGTGGATTGCTTTTTATTTTGTATGTGATTACAAGTTAGAAAATATTTAATATTATAACTTAAAGTTATTAACGTGTCATTATGTTATTCAAAAACTACACTTAATTAAAATTGTAAAATTAAATTCAATGTAATGTCATTTAAATTAAAAAATAAATAAAAAATCATGAAAATAAATAAAAATTGAATTTGATTAATAGTTATTATATTAACTAGTTTAAATAAAATGAGTTATCCAAATAAAAAAAAACGTTTATACAACTTTTAAGAAAATAAATAGAACCAAACTAATAAAAAGTTTAACTACTTTAGAAAATCTATAATTATAAGCACAAAATAATTTATTTATTTAATACAAATTATATAATTATGTAACTTCATGTCATTTTATATTTACCAACTAATGTAGTAAATACTTCTCATCCAATAAACACAAATTTAAAACTTATAAGGTAGTAAACAAGTTATGTACTATCATCTTACTTATCACGTAGTTTTGTCAAACATTCTTTTAAGTTAAACAATATATTTTTAATTAATAAATTTTGATTTTAACCAAATGGATTATGAAATACTATTTGGTTTTTAAGAATACTGAAAAAAAAGTTTACACCTGTCTATTTATATGGAAAAAAAAATATGATTTTGAGCATTATTTTAATTAAAATTTTATCTTTAAAATTTTGAATTGAGTTAGACATTGAACTTTTAATTAACAAATTATGTTTTTTTTTTCTCATTGTTACGTTATCATTACAGACCATTGCATGTTTTTAAATAAAATAAAATCACAAACATACACTAGTAGAAAATAAAGTATAAAGTATGAAAGAAAATTTAAGAAATACTCAAAAAATTGTTGGACATTACTAATTGGATAAAGAGTTTTTAGATTTTAAACCTATTGAGAAAACTTTGGTAATACTCTTGGAGAGATACAATTTTTTTTTTTATTATTAGAAAACACAAAGAATCTATCTATAATTACTTTGACAGAAGTGATACATAACTTAGATGCATAAAAGCAATCAATATTAGTGAAAAAAGACCATGCACTTGAAGGTATTTACTTCATACTAATCAAAGTGTTTTGAAAATTAAGAACTAAAAAAAGAACAAATCAACCAAAATAACAATACATGAGTTTTTCAATCTTGTCACTGTTGTAAGGAAAATATCACCAACATTGCAAAATTTCACAAATGTGGTCAATTGGGACATGTGGAAAAGACATGAAAATTTCAACTTCTTAAGAAGATGTTAAAGATTGTAGAAGATGAATGAGAAGATAAACTACTTCTTGCAATGTCATGTGCTATAACTAACAAATCTACAAAATATTGGCTTATAGATAGTGGTTTTAGAAATCATATGACTCTTGATTAAGAACGTTTCAAAGAGCTTAATAAATATAATATTTGTAAAGTAAGAATAGGGAATGAAGAATAACTGGTTGTGAAAGGTACAAGAATAATTACAATTCAAACTATTTAGGTGTCAAATTATCTTTTATGTCTTAAATATTTCTAGGATTACTCAAAATTTATTTAGTATTACTCAATTGTTAGAGAAAAGTTAGGAAATGTCATTCGAAAATAAACTTTATGTTGAGATGACAAAATAGACCAACCTAATTCGTTTTAGCCCAGCTCGCCCTTGGCCTATCAAAAATAGACCGGGTCGGACTGACTCGCCACCAAAAACAGGCCATGAATTGTAACCTGCCCTACCATAAGATAGGTAGCCCGCCACCTTTTTTTTCTTAATTTTTTATTTTTGAAAATTGTTTATATACATACGTATAAATAAATATTAAAATCATATTTAATCATATAAGTATTTTATAAGAATTTGGATAAATTAAAATAATTATTATATTTATATGTTAAATCACTCTATTATAACTATTAATTAGAACTTAATTTGTAGGTATTAATGATTTAAACTACAATGTTATTAATATTTACATCTTTAAAAAATATAATATATAACATTTAATTTTTACTTTAAGAAAAAAATGAACAAGTGAGTTTGGGTGGGTGAACCTACCTTTGGCACACCAATTTAGGCGGATCGGGCCAAAACAAACTATTGAGTTGAAAGTTCCAACCTGACTCGCTTTGGTGGGCTAGCAGGTGGTCCATGGACCATGACCTAATTTGCCACTCTCAACTTTGTGGGATTAAGATGATTAAAGATGTAGACAACCAAGGAATATTTAAAATTCATGTGAAAGACAAAAACTATGATTTTGATTTGATGAAAGAGGAATTGGTTACAAATGAATAGAATAAAAAAGAATGATGAAGACAAAAAAAAAATAATAGTTGTCACTTAAAGAAGTTTGATGTCCTAGAGGGACAAATAGACAAAAACAACATTCTAATAACCATCAACGGTCCAATGTCACTACAATGAAATTCACAATAGATAAAAAAGATGATGGTGATAGAAAAATAAATATAATATATATATATATATATATATATATATATATATATATATATATAGTATATAAATAAATTAAAATAATAAAATACTATATACAAACTAATATATTTTATTTTAATTTCTCATA
>Ga0099823_1008628_pt1 | contig 10361 bp, 11 predicted proteins | sample CowpearedBW_FD_76831 | JGI IMG/M metagenome (GOLD analysis project Ga0099823, IMG submission 76831) | Root nodule microbial communities of legume samples collected from California, USA - Cow pea red BW | ecosystem: Host-associated > Plants > Roots > Nodule | place: USA: California | collected...
AAAATGAGAAGTAAAAAATGTTGAAATTAATTAGATATTTAGATAAACTTGTATGTTGTAAAGGAAATATTAGATAAACTTCTGTGATTTTGTTAGGAAAACAATTTGATGGAAGCAAATTTACCTTGCATGGAAATGTACGAATGTAGTCCATTAGCAATTTCATAGCACTGCCTCTGACTTGCCTTTGCCTTTGTGATACAAACTAAAACATGAAATTTGACAGCAATTACAAGTGTTATATATAAAAAAATAAGATTCAAAAATAAAATAATCATATGTAATATTAGAAGCACCTGTAAGACCAAGGAAAGAAATTTCATCAGGCATATGTCCTCAATTTTCAAAGGACAAAGAATCTGTAAATCAATAACAGCATAACCATGCTGCAAAATAAACCACGCAACGATCCCAACAAACATGTTATTAGTAAATTTCAGGGATATAAATTAATATAACTTAAGCAACAAAAAGACAAAGGGCTTCTATGTATTATTTTCCATAAATCAACATGATATTTAGCTATTCAATACTTAAATTCAAGTGTTATTCATATAAGCAATGAATGGAATAAGAAGTAAAGTGACACTCACATCCTTGATAATCACAGCATCACGTATCAAGTTATAGCCAATTTGATCAACATATGTGCGTGTTATTCTGCATGCAGAAATTATTGATTGAAGCTCAAACTTGAATTTAGCTGGAAATATTAAAAAAAAAAGTCATTTAGACAACTCAGCCTGTATTTTCCACATAAATCATGATTATAACACTTGATCTTCAAGACCATAATAAAATGTTAGTGGATATATCAACAACAACTCAATTTTCAGCATACAGAACAGATGAAAGAAATTAGTGCTGAATGTCAAAAAGACTCCTTATTGAAAGGAGTCTGTCATTAAACCACACATTCAAAGAAGTTTACAGAAGAAAGAAGTAGTGACTGAATATTACAGCCACATGGAGTCATTCTTAACAGAGACTGTCAGGTGGACAGTTACTTGAGATAGTAGGGGGCAATAGACAGATTGTAGATGTCTAGAAGGCAATAAATTATAATAAAGGGGGAGGTTGTATAATCAAGCATAGAAAGCAAAATTCATTTCCTCCCCTTTACTGCAAATACTGATAATTTTTCAATTGCACATGCACTATGTTGTTTATGAACCATGTTTACATAATTCAACCAGTTTGGGATGCACCAGAATGAGTGCTTTCCACCCAAAAGAGATGATTGCTAGAAGATCTTAACAAATTCTTAGAGTAACATTAAAGAAGTCATGAATCACATTAACAAAACTTACAAGATGATAAATTTTTCAGCACCATTCTTATCCTATTACGTGCATATAATGAGCTTTGATTAGTAGGGTCTTCCACCCAATCCTCACTACCTCCTTGGCATATCTGTACAAATGATTTTCATCATAATTATCAAGTATGATCATAAAAAGGGCAATGCATATAAAATTAATATCTAGAACCAACCTTGTACATATCTTCCTTTGAAAATTCGAGAAGAGGCCGCACAAGAAGAATGCCCTGGTTTACCTGAACTTCCTCGTCGGAATGAGTATATGTAGGGAAAATCTGGGAGGTAAAAGGCATGCCTGCAAGTCCAAGCACACCACTATTTCGAGAAAGCCTTAAAATAAATAACTCGGCCTGCATTGTTTCTCAACAATCACTACATGTCTAACATCTAGAGCAAGCCTTAAAAGGTTACAGGATAGTAAAATACCATTAGTCATTTCTCACTCAAAAAGTACTTATTTCATAAAAAATTGTCCTAGGTATTTGACCACATGCAGACTGTCTATGCCAAAAGATCAATAAATCACTTCATGATCAATCATAAATACCTAGATGTTGGAAAACCACCTTAACTGTGGTCAGTCATAGCCCGCCTTAGTGGTGGTCTCTTTGGGAGTTCCTTAATTGCAACCTACGGTGGGAATAGAGTTCCACACCAACTAGTAATATAGCTTTAATAGAACATATATAAGTTGGGTACAAACCTCAATAAGATGGTTTTATAGGGTTAAGTTATGTCCAAACCCAATGTTCTAAGACTAGAGTTCCTACATGTGACATGCAGTTTGAGAAAATGAAGAATAGCAGACACAAGTAAACATATAGTATCCTCAATCAAACCTGATCATCAGCATGATGTGCAATAAGCAATACCCCAATCTGGTGTTGGGCACAAACTTCTTGAAAGATTTTGTATCTAAAGTTCAACAAATTATAATCTGAAATTAGTATACTTTATCAAAGTTCCTAAGTTCCCAGAACAGATTTATAATACTTCTTCAAAAAAATAAACAGATGCAATAACCTCATTTCACGGGCAGCTTCCTGCAAGTGACCCTGTTTTGGTCTTCCTATTGGCCAATCACAGCAGGCGATCTCACACCTGATTCCTGAAATAAGTGTCTATGTTATGTTATGTCAGCCAAACTTATAGCTGGAAAAGTTCAAGACCTCGGGTAATGTTCCCACACTATGCATGCCATCTAAAATTTGTTATATCATTCTCTTCGTAAACCTCCAAAATTTTTGATAAAGACTCGTTTATTTATTTAATTTTTATAAAGAATGTCATTTAAAAATATTTTTCACAGACCATCACGTGAAAATCTAAGATGAAAAGATCCATATCCCATTCATGCAATCACAGATGAAGCAAACACATTTGGACAACGAACCCATTTTTGAAACTCGTTGAGAAACGACGTTGGCCTCCTCTTTGCTCTCTGCTCGAAGACCATGATCAACAATTATTGCCAGTAACCCATCTATGAGACCACCATTCTCGGTTGTGACAACATTAGCTCCAGCAGTTTTCCATCCAGCAGTTAACACACAGAGTGCCATACTGTCAGGGCCACCAGAGACTCCCAAAGCTGATAGGACAAAGGCATCATCATAACATCAAACAGTTAATATACAATGCAGTGAATTACAAGTCCATTGCATCATCAGCAAATTGAAAATAGTATAAATGCTTCAATCCCCTTTCAATTACTCAACATTCTACTTTTTAAGTTTGATGCTGACACAACAATTATAAAATGGGCACACACCAAGTCGAGCTAACAGCAAAATTTTTCAAAAAAGATTCATTTTTTCTGAATGATATAAGGTGTAAGACAAAGAGAAGCTGACCAATTCGGTGATGGGGTTTGAGACCAGCCATGGCCATTCGTCTGGCAAATGCTTCTGTGTATTTAGAAATGTCGATTGAACATTGGGAAGGGGAAGATGGGGAAGAAGACACGCTGAAGCAGCAAGCCAATGGCAGAAGATGATGATGCTGATGGTGCACAAGTTTAAAACCAAATGAAAGATTGAAACTTTTCGGTGGGATTTTGGAGATGGAAGCAAAGAGACCAGTGAGAGTTGGCGAAGATAGGATTAGCCCTCGCCCCATAGCCACTTTCTGTCACAACAAAAATCACTTCGCATTTTGTTTGACTATGAAACCAATGAAAATATTTTCCACAGAAATAAATAATTTAAGAATAGGTGCTTCCTTTATTTCTTAATTTCTTAGTCAACTGTATTTTTTTTAAGAAAATATTGTAATATTCCTCTTCTTTCTTATTTGTTTTATAGTATAATTTGTTTTTGTTTTATAGTATAAAGTAGTATCATTAGTATAACAAATATATACAGGTATAGGTTTCTTCAGACATGAGTTTTTTCAGACTGTGAACCCGCTAATAATCTTATACATAATTTATGATTTATCAGTATTTTAATTTCATTCAATGAAAACTAATTTAAAAATATCATTACCAAATAACCAGAAACCAGTCAAGTAATACAACTAATTTTGTTCATTACATGCATTTATGAATATTTATTTAAGCATTTAAGAGAATTTATTATACAATAGCTTACCTTTTATAAAAGTAAGTATGGATTTTTATTTTTCTTTTATTTAGATAAATTAAAGTCAACTCAGGTAACAAAAGTAAAAAAACTAAAATAATATGAAGAATATTTTGTTATGCTTTTAAAAAATATATTTCACTCTCTTATTTCATATAAAAATAAATCTTTAAACAAATTTTAAGATAATAAAAAATATTTAATTTTTTAATTAATCTAAATGACTTCAATTCCATTTTATACCAATTAAGAGGGAAGGTGCAAACTTCTCCCTTTTAAAAATATTTTTGAAATAGATAATATAATTTTTAATGTTTAAAAGTTTTTTGAGGAAAATATGAATAATTTCACTCTTTTTCAATACAAACATATTGTTATTGCATTTTAGTTACCTATATATATATATATAGATATTATATATTATTATATCCATGATTAATAATATATAATATATATGATTATATATGATTTAAAGATAATTAAAGTAGGATTTGAAAAAATGTAAAATAATCTTAATATTTAAAAAATTATGTAACTAATCTTAAAATAAAATAAAAAAAGTTTGAGAAATGGCTGATGAACAGAGTCTGAGAAAAGAAGATCCGAGAAAGAAAGAGGAAAGAAGCAACACTTTGACATGATTGAGACAAAGTGATACCAACATAACACAAACCAAACCAACCCAAACATCAACTTAGGCAGAAACACCTCTCTCTGTTTCATCTCTCTCTATCTCCAATGTAGGAGCAGAACTATGGCCACCATTCCTCACCAATGGAGTACCTTTTCACTCTCTTTCCTCATTCTCTCTGTTACTCTCTTCCAAAACCTAACCCCCAATTCCTCTCCTCCCCCTCCCAATTACATCGTTGCTTTCCGCAACTACGCCGCCGTTGACAGCCACCGCGCCTACCTGGAATCCGCCCTCCGCCCTGAGGGATGGCGCTGGATCCCGCGCCAGAACCCGGCGGCGCAGTTCCCAACTGATTTCGGGCTGGTGGCCATCGAGGATTCCGGGGTGTTGGACGAGATTCGGAAACTGGGGTCGGTTAAATACGTGAGCTTGGATGTGAGCTACAAGAGGGGTTTGATGACGACGGATCAGAGACGCAACAAGAAGGTTGGGGCGTTCGAGGATGGGACGAAGAAGCGCCCCGGGAAGATCTTTACTGCGATGTCGTTTTGCGAGGCCGAAGAAGATGAAAAAAGTGTTGGCAATCACAGCAGTTCCGTCAAGTGGGGGCGGGAATTAATGATGCAGGTTAAAATTTATGGTTTTCTGATGTTGGCTATTTGGGGGGAACGAGAAAGATTTAAACTTTGATTTGGTACCTTTGGTTATGGTTGTTGGATTATTTTGTCTATGTTGCGTTATAATCTGTTTGGGTGGAAACTCGAAATTACGAATGGAATGTGGAAGTTATCCTATTAGCTTCTTAGTAAACATGAAAATCACATTAGTGGATTCTCGACTTATCATCTAAATTCACATTGAACACCGTGATCCTAATTAACCTGATTTTGGGTAAATGTTCACCTATTTGGTCTAACGATGAATACCTGATTATGAGTTTAAAATTGATTTTGAGCTGAAGCTTGAATCAGCTTTAGGTAGCTTTTTCGATTTATAAAAACTTGTATATTTTAATACTAACTCGCTTTTATGATGAAAACATCTACACATAAATCACTCTACTTGAAAATCAATTTTAACATACAACATCAATTTTGTAGACATCACAGCTATATTTGGATTTATTAATTGAAAGTGTGCAGTTGCATGTTTTGTGGTTTTTGGGTTTTGGCAGAGATCACAAGTTACTTCAATGTTTGGGGCTGAGGATCTTTGGGCGAAAGGGTACACCGGTGCCAAGGTCAAGATGGCTATATTTGATACTGGCATTCGAGCTGATCATCCTCACTTTCGTAACATCAAGGTAATTATTAATTTGAAATTATTGCTTTTGGTTGATGATGGATGAGTTGAGTGATGAGGAAATTTACAGGAACGTACTAATTGGACGAATGAAGATACGTTGAATGACAATCTTGGACATGGGACTTTTGTTGCGGGTGTAATTGCTGGTGTAGATTCTGAGTGCCTTGGTTTTGCACCAGACACAGAGATTTATGCATTTCGAGTGTTCACTGATGCACAGGTAATGCCTGTTGGATGCTATTATTGAACTCTTTTCTTGCTTTGGAAGTGGGAGGGGGTTGAGTTTAAAACTTTTTACTGCATGGAAATGACATTTCTTTCACCCTAACTCCAAAATACCGTCATTATAGATGCATGATAAAGCAATGAACAAAGGTTTAAGAACAAATGATAAAAGCTATCAAGCTCTAAAGGAAGAACCTAGATGTATCTTCACCAGTTATAAATACATTTTTTTTCTAGTTTTTCTGCTTATAATTATTTTATTCTAGAATAGTTAGCAAGATTTTGAGAAGATTGCATTCAGCCTGTTGCAGGTATCATATACATCATGGTTCCTTGATGCCTTCAACTATGCAATTGCAACCAATATGGATGTGTTAAATTTGAGCATAGGTGGGCCTGATTACTTGGATCTCCCGTTTGTTGAAAAGGTAAATTTATTGTGCCTGTCTGTTCCTGCTCACTAATTCATAGTGAAAGATATTATTTTGTGAATAGTTATAACATGACATGTTAGTTTCTCTGCTGTAACTCTTATGTTTAAAGAAGCCATTATTTTTTTCTGGTACTTGTATGGAGTAATGATTATTTCTTTCACATAGTACATAAATGTCCTTTTATAGAGCTTTATGGTAACAGATATGGGAGATAACAGCAAATAATATAATCATGGTTTCTGCAATTGGAAATGATGGACCACTTTATGGAACTTTGAACAATCCAGCCGATCAGAGTGATGTCATTGGTGTTGGTGGTATTGACTATAGTGACCATATAGCCTCCTTTTCCTCACGTGGCATGAGTACATGGGAGCTTCCTCATGGGTAACATCCTTGTATTTGTTTATATTTCGTTGTTCCTGTCATTTGTTAAATATTTTTGATGACAACTTCTGTATTTTTTTTCCTAGCTTTTTGTTTATGCAAATACTTTTAGTGGGTGAAGAATGGAAATAGAGTTCAAACAACTAATTATCCATATTTCGTTGTGAGGCACCATCTCCACTTACAACTTGTAGCAATCCTATGTAAAGAATTGATGAGCTTTCTATGAAGCCTCGGTCATTGTACAATGGCCTGTTAATGTTTAACTAACTTGAAAATATTTTTTATTTAATACATGAGTTATTCTTCTCCTTATTTTTTTTTTTCTGTAGCATCTTTAATTCGTATGCAAGTTTGCTTTCTTGTTTATAATTTTTTAAATTATACTGACATATGTACCTTATAGTTATGGCCGCGTGAAGCCAGACATAGTTGCATATGGACGGGACATTATGGGATCAAAAATTAGTGCAGGGTGTAAAAGCTTATCTGGAACTAGTGTTGCAAGTCCTGTAGTTGCTGGTGTTGTATGTTTGCTTGTCAGCGTCATTCCTGAACCTGAGAGAAAAAGTATCTTAAACCCAGCAAGCATGAAACAAGCATTGGTTGAGGGTGCTGCAAAGCTTACTGGTCCTAACATGTATGAGCAGGGTGCTGGCAGAGTTGATCTGTATGTTCTCTTCTTTACCTTTCTATTTTATTTGGTTTTAAGATATATCTTAATGGGACACACAATTTACCATAGCAAAGCAATGGTTTCAGAGTTATTGTTTCTATGATAGTTCTGAGCATTTTATGAACCATGCTGGGAAAGGAATTAGCATGAGTGTATGTATATATACATTCATAATTGATTGGTCAAACCACATTCGATCAAATTGTAAACATATATGCAAGGTTAGTGAACTTGAGAGTATACGTAGACTTGTGGGGGCTTCATCTCAGCTTGTGGACTTGTAAGAGTCTACTTCATATGGAAAAAGAAATAATACTTGTAAATATCATACTAATTCAATACCAGAATTAAGCAAAATTAAACAGTAATTCAACAAATATTAATGAATAAAATTCCTATGTAAATCAACAACCAAGTCCCATCATAGAGGTTTTGCATGACTTAAAACGCAAGAGCAGAACTCTATAATTTTTTATAAGAACAGAAATGAAAAGAAGCAAAAACTCCCAAAGTACGTAACAAAAATAAAGGGAGAATGTGTCTTTGTAGAGCAGAGGAGACAACAATAGTGGCAGATTGCATGTACAAAAATAAAGGGAGAATGTACAACCAGTTTGACATAACTGATTTTGGGCCAACTCAACAGGTTTCTACCTGTTTAAAATTATCCAATGTTTGGGTTAATTGGCCTAGACATTTGACCATTTCGCCAATTTTTTACTCAAGCTGACTAGATATATAAACAATTGTAATTGCCAGGTACATGAATAATTGTAATGTCCCAATACTTTATGGAAACCTTTTAAATAGGTCCATGTAGTTTTAACCAAAACTGAGTTTCTTGGTTTTGGAAATTTCATCACCGGGCTTCATTTGGACCTGAAGGACTACAATCAAATAGCTTTTGAAATTATCGGGATTTATTTGTGCTTTTAACTACAATGATTTAAAAAATTCCAAATAGTATTTGGGACTTGCTACATTATCTGACTGTTCTTAAATCATGTTTTCATATTTGCTTACTTAATTTTCAGGTTAGCATCATATGAGATTCTTAAGAGCTACAAACCTAGGACAAGCATCTTTCCCAGTGTTCTTGATTATACAGATTGTCCTTACACATGGCCATTTTGTCGTCAGCCACTCTATGCAGGTGCCATGCCTGTCATCTTCAATGCCACCATTTTGAATGGAATGGGTGTGATTGGATACGTTGAAAGTCCACCAAAATGGCACCCTTTTGATGAAGATGGGAATCTTCTAAGCATACATTTTACTTATTCTGAGATAATTTGGCCTTGGACTGGTCATTTGGCTCTTCACATGCAGATCAAGGAAGAAGGTGCACAGTTTTCTGGTAAGATTGAAGGTAATGTGACTCTCAAGGTTTCTAGCCCCCCAGCTCAAGGAGAGAAGGACCCTCGAGTTAGCATCTGTGTGCTTCAATTAAAATTAAATGTGGTACCAACACCACAACGATCTAAACGAATTTTGTGGGATCAGTTTCATAGTATCAAATACCCTCCTGGATATATTCCTAGAGATTCCTTGGACGTTCGCAATGACATTCTTGACTGGCATGGGGATCATCTGCATACAAATTTTCATATCATGTTCAACATGTTACGAGATGCTGGTTATTATATTGAAACACTTGGTTCTCCTCTTACATGCTTTGACTCTCGGCATTATGGTACACTTCTGTTGGTGGATCTTGAGGATGAGTACTTTCCTGAGGAGATTGAAAAACTAAGAGATGATGTTGTAAATACTGGTCTGGGATTAGCTGTCTTTGCTGAGTGGTATAATGTAGATTCCATGGTAAAGATGAGATTCTTTGATGACAATACACGGAGCTGGTGGACTCCAGTCACCGGAGGTGCTAACATTCCTGCACTTAATGATCTTTTGGCTCCATTTGGGATTGCTTTTGGAGATAAGATTCTGAATGGTGATTTTTCACTTTTGGGTGAGCAGAATCGGTATGCATCTGGGACAAATATAGTGAGGTTTCCAAGGGGTGGTTATGTTCATAGCTTTCCCTTCTTAGATAGTTCAGAAAGTGGAGCCACACAGAGTGTGCTGCTAACTTCCGGCTCAACCAAGGTGTGACATGAAACCTTCTATCTCATTAATTATTTATATTAAAATAAACATTGATAAATGTAGCCTCTGAAGGAAAAAAAATAGGTTAAATAAAAGATATTTTCCAATTTCTAAATATGGTTTCTTTTTGGTGAAACAGGCAGATTCTCCAATTCTTGGTCTCATGGCAATGGGCGAAGGTCGCATAAGTGTCTATGGGGACTCCAATTGTTTGGACAGCAGTCATATGATAACAAATTGTTTTACCCTTCTGAGGAAAATACTGGATTTTACCAGTGAAGATGTTAGAGATCCAACACTTTTCTCCGATTCAATTAAACAAGACTCTCCCTTGTATGAAGCTGACAATCGGTTGCCATCCCGCAGAACTGATGTAAATTTCTCTGCGTATTCAGCTATTGTGGGTAAGGAATTGATCTGTGGAAGTGACACAAGGTTTGAAATCTGGGGAACTAAGGGCTACAACTTGCAAGTGAGAGGAAGAAATAAAAGACTACCCGGTTTTCCTGTCATTGATTTGGGAAGGGGTTTCAATTCATCCTCTGCCACTTCTAACATTAAGCGGCCTAGGTTGACTGTAAGAAGAAAGGGTGATTCTCTGGGGAATAGGTACTTAGGCCTGTTCTATGGAGATGAGGTATGAAAATGAACAACTATTGTATTGGTCATTTAGTGTTGATCTTTATGTTTG
>Ga0099823_1008631_pt1 | contig 10359 bp, 6 predicted proteins | sample CowpearedBW_FD_76831 | JGI IMG/M metagenome (GOLD analysis project Ga0099823, IMG submission 76831) | Root nodule microbial communities of legume samples collected from California, USA - Cow pea red BW | ecosystem: Host-associated > Plants > Roots > Nodule | place: USA: California | collected...
TATATATATATATATATATATATATATATATATATATATATGTATATGTATATACTTCGGTCTAAATTGTTGACTATAAGAACGACAAAAATCTATGTTGAACTGTCAATAATACAATTCACCGGATTAAATTTATTTATTTATTTTATATTTAACAATATGTGAAGTTTAATCTTAAAAATAATGTGGTTATAAGGCACGATTTTCTTTAGGAACCTTTATGAAACTATTATATAATTTCCAGAAAAAAATACCAATGAAAAAATTATTATTATTGTTTTATCTGTTGTTGTAATTAATTTTTTTCTCAGAAAAAAAACATTGAATCTTTACAAACGAGTTTTTTAAATTAAATGTCCTTTAAAAATCAATCAATTTCAGCAAATGCATGTGTCGTCAACTCCTTCTTGAAATAAGGATCTATTTTATTCTCTCTTCCTAATGTATTTCTAACAAACTACTACCACTAATGAATGAATAACTTAGCTTGTTTGCTTTACATAGTTAGAATTAGAATACTTTAATAGGAGATATTATTAAGTACCACATTAATTTCGTCACCCCTTTCTTGCATATCACAGATTTTTTTATATTTTAATTTTATTTATCCATTGTTTCTAAAATTTAATCTCTTTTGTTGTCAATTATATTCTTTTTTTTCACCTAAAATTTGATTAATTAGTATATATAAAATGAAAAATGATAAAATGAGAATTTTATAATTATTTAACTACACAATCAAGAATAAATATTACATCTCATCTTTTAAATAAAAAAGTATATCACAGTGCTCTTTTTATCCCAAAAAAGAGAGTAAATGAACACTTTTCTCATAAAGAAGAGAGAAATTATTCTTCAAAAATTAGTATGAGGTTGACTAACTCCTGCAGTGTAGTCTTATGATTGGAAGGTATGTCCATAACTTGGCTTAATCATGAGAACATTAATCGTAAGGGATGAAAAAAAGGAAAAACAAAAAATAAAAACTGAGTGATGAAATAAGATTGACCAAAAGTGATGGATATGTTAAATAGAATAGAAAATTCCCAAGGTAACATGAAATGGGAATTAAAGGATGTAAAAGAATAATGGTCCAAGTCAAAACCTCAAACACTCCCACCCTCTACAGACCCACATGCATGAACCACTAAAAACCAGTAATTCAATTTCCTCAAACAGTTTCCGTCTAAACCATAATTTTCATTTCAAACTCACTTCACCTGAACCCAAACTGCAGCGCTTGGAACTCCGGCGTGCACAATAAAAAGCATGTAGAACCCAGGCGGCGCCACAGCCAGCGAGGGAGGCGCACGCGCCACCACTTTGTACCCTGACGGCGCCACCTGCTGAATCCCCACCACCTCCAGCACAAGCAACCTCTGGTTCATTGCAAACGAGTGCGTGGTAAATGACGGCGCCACCAGCGTCACGCCCACCCCTCCCACACGGTACTCCCGTAGCAAAAAATTCACCGCAAACGCCCTCCCATACGACGCCGTATTGTTCGAAGCCTCAACAGCAACTATCGACGGCCGCAGCGAGTCAAACTCGGTCCCCAAATACTCCGGGTAATACGCATCCAAACTCAACTCCGTCGGGTACGGGTTTGCCCGAAAATCATAAACCCTATGCGGGTTGCTCCCTCCCACTAAAACCCTGCCATCTGGCACCAACACAGCGGACGAGTGATACATCCTCGGAGTACTCGCCGGCGCCAGTAACTGAAACCTCTGAAACTGGTCAACCAAACCGGGTCTATACAAAACCGGATGCAAAACCGGGTTGGCGGCGTTCTCCCACCCGGCGGTCCCATTCATTGCACCGTTCAAGATAATGACATTCCCATTGGGAAGCAAAACCATGTCAGGCATAACCCTCGGGGTGGGCATGGTTTCCATGACCCATACAGGGTTCGAATCCGTCACCCTCAACCTCCCGCACGTTCTGGAAGCTTCTAGAAAGATCTTCAACGTGTTGGCCAAGCTAAACGCGCCGGGGTAGGCCCCGCCGCATATCATAATTTCGGCGTCTGGCAAACGCGTTCCGTTGAGCGCCGTTAGGTTTAACGGGAGGAGGACGGAGGAGGCTGTGCTGGGGTAGTTTCTTTTTTCTTGGCCGGGGATGGTGGGGAAGTTGCGGAGGACCTTGTTGGTGGTATAGTCGAAGAGGATGGAGTTGCGGTTGGCGAAGATGAAGAGGTTTCCGTCTGGTAAGAGGTGCAAGAAGGGGTAAAGATTGTTCTCCTCGCCGCGGTTGGGGTCACGCGTGTGTTTCAAGAAGGGGAGGTAGTGGAAGGAGGAGGAGGCGACGTCGTTTTTGGGGACGAATTCGTAGGTGAAGGAGTTGCGGCCACCGACGACGATGATTTTCCCCGAGGGAAGGATTTGGTTGGAGGAGTACCAGCGGCTGTTGGAGAGGCTGTGGTTCCGAAGTTCGCGCCAGTCGCAGGTGTTGTGTTGGGGGCAGGGGGTGAAGGAGCGGAGGGTGGTGTAGCCGTCGTTGAAGCCGCCAGTCTGGAGGAGGGAGCCGTCGGGGGTGAGAGCTCCGGAGGAGCACCAGGCGTCGGTGCGGAGGGTGAGTGGGCGGAGGGTGTTGTGGGAGAGGTCGTAGAGGACGGAGTGGGCGGTGCAGTCGAGCTTGAGGGCGAGGTCGTGGGGGTTGAAGCGGCAGCGGTGGTGGGAGAGGGAGATGTTGGAGGGGCCGAAGTCGGTGCGGTCGAAGATTACGACCTTGTTGTCGTACATTACTTGCATGTGCATGGCGGAGATGCCTATGCTGCGCTGCAGCTCCACCCAGTGCCCTCCGGTGCTGTTTATACCATTTTCAATGCTGATTACCACCTCAAAGAACATGCTTTGAACAAGAAGAAGAAGAAAGAAAGATGGGAGGTTCTTGATCTTGAAAGCCATGGTGAGTGCTGGGTTATGGTGCTGAAGAATTTATACAGTGTGTGCAGTGTAGTATTACTAGTTCTGTGGTGAGTTCTTTCTCTTTCTAATTACTTTTTCAGTGGTGATTCTCTTCTCTTGATAGGGTCACAATGCATGTATGATTTGCAGATGAATTTATTGTAGAGATGAAGAAAGAAAACATGCAACAGTGCCACGCTCAGTTCGTCAGAAAAAAAACAGGGGCCCAAGCCTTCGACGGTTTCAGGACGACACTTGGAAAATTTGTGGTTTTGCCCTCTAACACATTTTATTATTAGTTATGTTTATTAAATAAGTAATATTTCTTACAAAAAAAAAATCTCAGTTTCATGTAATTTTCATTTCTATTTTTATACGTATTTGTAGATGGACAATTTAATTTTAAAGCAACATTCTTGTGTTATCATTCTTTTGTGTTAGCAAATGTTCCCTTTAAAGTATAAGGACTTATTGTGATAATTTGTAGTTATGACACTAAACATATGGACTATAATATTTTAAACAATTTGGTATAGATTTTGATCTGAAAAAATGAATTGGTTGCAGTGAGTGAGTGAATGGGGCCATCAAACACTTTAGTTGGAAAGATTGAGATGTGCATGGACCAGTTTTGTCTATTTTGAATAGAAACTCAGCTTACAGAACAGGGAATGGGTCAGTAATCTAAATCGAATTGATTTGGATCCAAGGAATGGAAAATCACATTTGTATTTTAGAAGAACCATGGTTGGCTGCATCTACAACAATAGCTAGGTTGGTTTAGAGTAGATAATCATCACAATTTCTTTAACATTGTTGGGATGAAAATTATATGTTTTTTTTAAGACGTAGGTAAAGGATAAAAGTGTAGTCTTTAATTTACAATTCATAAATTAATTATAATTTTTATTTATAATAAATATTATTTTAAATATCAATAATTTTTAATTTATAAAATGATACCTAAACTAATTAACATATTTAATACCTAAATTAATCGATATATATTGTGACTAATTATTTTTTATTTTTAAAATTAATTATTATTTAATAATTTTTTTGAGAATTTGATGTGAATAAAATATTTGAATGTTTTTAATTCTAAATATTATTTTAAAGGAAAATTTTAAGATTAAAATATTGAAATGGGAACTTAAATTTTATAATCAATTAGTTTAAGAAAATTTTATTGCAATGATAAAATTTTAATTTATATTTATATTTTTTATTTTTAGTATAGTAAAAAAATTACAATATTAATAACACAGAATTAAAAAAATTACATAACAAAAAATAGATATACAGAAGATTAATATTAGTTTTATTTTTAATAAATACACGTAACAATTATTAGAATAAAATGAAATGAAAGAATTTAGAAAATAGTTTAAGAGTAATAATGATTTTAAAATGATAATCGATGTTTTTATTCATAAAACGATAAATTATAAATAGTTTTTTCATTAATCGAGTTTTATTTCATAAGAATCACAATTTTTCTTAATTTTTTTAAGTTATTTCTCTAATTCGCTAACTTTATGATTAATGTTTGACGATCAAAGTATGCATAGGAATCTTGGCAAAGAGCGGTATAATTTTATCTATTCAAACTTTTTAAAAAAGTAAGTTCATTTTTTGTTTGAGTCTTTTAGTGAGATTTGTTGCATGTAAGGGTTATTGGGTTTGCATGTGAGATTTAAAAGCTCAAGATGAACATTATTTCGTTTACAATTTCTAGAGTGTGATTAGATCATTGGTATGAGTTTTATATGTACAGATATTACATCCTTGTGTGAGTAGAGGTCTTTAGAGACAATGAAAGTTAGTTTAATTATATAGTTTGGATTCTGTTTGATGAATGGGTTGTGATGAGAAATTGAAATTGTTTGTAATTTTTGAAGTGTATATTAGTATTTTGCATTGAAATGATGGTAGTGGGTGTTTTAATTTGAATTAAAATTTGGCGATATGTGAAGTTGATTAATTATAGCAGGTTTGTTCAATTTGATCTATTTGAGATTTATTTTGAACTAAACAATAGTATTTTTGAACTAAGGAAGAGATAGAGTTTTCTAGACAAGCAAATTGGGTAATCTGTTATGGTCGGTGAGTGTTTGAGTACTGATATGGTGTTGAGCGATACCTCAAAACCATCATGTGCTAAGCAAAAATTGGAACTCTGAGAGCCCTAGTGGTGTTGGAAGCCAATTAATGATCGTTGGGCGTTTAAAATCACAAAAAGCTATAGGGGTCTAGGGCGCTGGATGCTTCATGTGAGGCGTTGGAGGCTTCATGTGAGGCACTGGGTGCCAATAGAGTCTTATTGGGCTCCATCCAGAACTAATTACAGGGAGCTCTAGGGTCTCAAGGTGATGGGCATTAGGTATTTTCCATTGGGCGCCAAGTAGGGTGTTGAGCGTTGGACCCTTTCCACTAGGCACAAACTAGAACTTAAGCTTTAATGAGCCTTGTGTTACCTTCGCTAGCCAGAAATGGGTTAACGTTGAGTGCTAATAGTTGAATGTCTTGAATTAATAATGGACTAATATGCTTTGGATTATGTATATCTGATGACTAATTGTTGATAAGAGAAATGTATATGTATGCCAGTGATGGCAAGTTTAATATAGACATTTCGTTGTTGTTGAAAATGCTCATAGATTGTTTGAGCCAATTGGATTGAATCGTTGGTTTGTTAATTGTTTGAGTTATATATTGTTAGGTTATGTGGGTTGATTAATGATATGATAAATGAGCTATGATGATAGTAATGTTATAAGAGAAGTTGAATGAGTAATTTAGAAGAAAAAAGCTTGGTTGAGATTGACATTTTATATATATGGTTAATTATAATTGCACTAGCTTGTCTTATTGTGTGTTACGTTATGGTTTGTCCACCTACTATGATCATTTGTTACACATAGCATAGGATAATGCAAGTGCAGGATTGTGAAGTAGTGAGAATGTTTATGATCCTCTTAGAGAGTGTAGTTGTTGTTTACGTATATATAAATTTGGTATTGTATAAATCATCCTAGTTGATGAATGATTAATTATATAACATTACTGTTTTTGTTGCACAATTCCTCTCTGCTTAGTAACCTTTGTTACTCATCATCTGGATTTGAACATCCTGACCTATTGGTTAATGAAGGTTAATGTTTAGATTTCAGTTGAGATAATTCTATAAGATTTCTGCTCATAAAAACAACAAATATCTTATAAGAACCATTTTGTTCCAAGTGTTTGCAAACGAAAGAGAGTTAGAATGCTTACACAAGATGCTATAACATTATTTTTGTTTTTTCTTCTTCTTCTGTGTTTCTATTCTATTAGCTAACATATATATATATATATATTACATATTCCAATGTTATCTGGATTGTGGTAAATGTTGTGCACCTTGTTGAACACAACTCCAACATAAAACTGGCTTGGACAAAATTTAATGAACTAAAATCCTCATATATGGCAAATTCCCTTATGCTTCCTTCATTAATTACTAGTACTTGTCCCTCTATATTTGTATCTAGTGGCCCAGAACAGGTAATGTAGGAAGTTCAAGGCACTTAGCACACACATGAGCCAATAGAACTTGTGCAGGTGATAGTGGTTAAAGTTGGCACCAGAAAGCCATGGTTTGTGGGTGCCATTTCCAGTGACACTGTTTACTACAGACACAATCACTGAACTTAGGTAATACCCCATTGCCAAAGAGGCCCATGAAAGAGATGTGGCCAATGATCTCATCCTTATTGGTGCTTCTGAGAAGTAATATTCCATCAACCCACCCAAGGTGAAAATATCAGCAGATCCAAGGAACAAGTACTGAAATGCAATCCACAAGAATGTGATAGGTAGTGGCTTTGTTGGATCATCAAGTTGCCCTGACTCAGTGGCTACCCTTTTCCTTTTGATTTCAACAAGAGCAGCCACTGCCATGGCAACTATAGAGAGTACTAACCCAAACCCTATCCTTTGAAGGTGGGTGATCCCCATTTCTGATTTCGTGGCTCTCCTTGTGTAGGGGATGATGATGTGGTCATAAATTGGTGCAAGGATCATGATGAACACAACTGGGAAAAAGGGTAATGAAGAAGGTGGCACCTTTAGGGAACCAAGCTTTGTGTTCATGGATGCAGCTTGTTCAACAGAGAATGTTGATAACTGAGCCAGGCAACAGTTAAAAATGATTGTACAAGCAAATATGGGTAGTACTTTCAACACTACCTTCACATCTTCTACTTCTTCCACACTGCATTCCAGTGATGAATTTGTAACTGCTTTGTTGAGAAATTTGAGGTGTTGTGTTGGGGTTTCAGTTGTTGTGTTTGCCTTTACAGTTTCTTGCTCTGAGTGTGGATTAGAAGGGCTAGAAGCCATGTTAACAACAGCACTGCTAGAGTTTTTTTTGTACGTGCAGCTATTCACTACAGCAGCAAGAAGAACCTGCTCAAATTCAAACAAATAATTTCTTCTCAGTTAACAGTGTACAAACTTTTTCATTGACAGCGTAAAGAAATTTACTAAAAAGATAACTTGATTAGAGATTGAGCTTACCTTTGAAATTGTTGTGAGTGGACTTCCAGAAGGGATCTTGTTCTTGTAAGTGGGTGAACCAGAGAGAAAAACTGGGATAGATAGAAAAATGGTGATGGTAGAAATGGCAAAACCCCATTGCCACCCTTTGTTGTCTTCAATCCACACAACAAAAGTAACTGCAATGAGGGCACCGCATGAGAGGCAGAAGATAAAGTAGTTGAAGAAAGTTGATCTTTGCTTCCTCCCAGAAGGGGTGGTTTCATCAAATTGCTCACCACCATGTGCTGGTAGTGACCCTTTGATCCCTCCAACCCCCAAAGCCACCAGATACAACCCAACAAACAACATTGCTGCTTTCGCACCATTAACTTCTTCACACTCACTGTCTCTGTCACACTTTGGTGGCTTTAACATAGGATCACGCGCTTGAATGGTCAGAACAATCAGACCCTGCACAAATTGTACACAGACTGGTTATAAATGGGCTCAATTTGACGATGAACAGAACCAAAAGCTGTAAGTGGAGCCCAGTACCAAATGCACGTGGAAATTAATTGCTCAAACCAATAAAAGAAAATCAGGATTGCTCCATATGCTTTTGGACAACTACTACAATCATCAAAAGTGTGGCCAGTGCCTACCATTTCTCGAATATTTGACCAACAAAAGAATGGTCTAATACTGTGCACAAAAGTGTCTCATGTCTTACATAAAACAAGGTCCATGCACGGACAAGGACAACGACGTGTTATGATCTACTGCTCCCATTTTCTTATGAAATATCACTGTTCTTTGTTGGCGTTTTGAGCAAGTTATGTGTGTGCGCAAATGGATCACCACAACCACACACGTGGTTCGCAAACTTTGTTTCCTACAATTTCCTTATAAGTGCCTTTACAACTTCTGGAACGTGCGGATTTTACAAAAGAAAAACATTCTAGAATAAAAACACGGTCATTAGAACAAAATGCTCATCATGAAAATCTTTTGCCACAAGATCATAACACCAATCAAAAACTAACTTTATCTCTTTCGTCATCAATTTTTTCTTTCCCTCTCAACAAATAGATATTTTATGGTAAAGTTGTGCATAGCATTTTTTTTGTTCTGATGAATTTGTTGACCAATTCAAGCAGTTTCCAAACAATACGTGAAGTAATCAATGATACTTAAATGTTTTGTTGAAATTTGGTGAGCACGTAATGAAAAATGTTTCTACATTAAAATTTAAATGTTGGAATATTATTAGCTAAATAAAAATATATGACACGTAATATAGTATGGTTATCTCATGGTACCAACAAAACACTACATATATTAAATAATTAAATAATATAAAAATAATTAAGAGACGAGGATGAGGTGTACAACATGATGATGACACGTAATAGTTGGGGGCGAGATTTGAGGAGGCAAAACGACAAAAGTTGATGCACTAAACAAAGGGGTCCTAGGCATTTCAGCAAATTAAATACGTTGCATGAAAAATAATACGTGGGCCCTCTTATATTAAATAAATCAAAGATAGGCTTACAAGATAGCTTACCAAAGAATCAAAATAAGATAAAAATTACTTATTTAATCAATAGTTTTTAAAATAAAACACTCTTTAACCTTCTCTCTATATATCATTCATCTCTTTAATTCACTTGAAAAATAACACCAAAAGATCATAGTATGTAGAAAGACAAAATCTCCCCCACCAACATTATTTTATCTTCCCCACTCCAAAATGATAAAGTCGTCGAACACTATCAACCATATTATGTGCCCTACCCATTTAAATTAGATGGTGACCACAAGATCAATTAATATATTATAATTATTTATGCACATCATGCTCATACTTTAATTACTTTTTTTTTTCTCTCAACTCTATTTCTTCCTTGCCCACCACTAAGATTGCAAGTTCAAGGTTAAGGTTATAAACATATATAAATAATATTTTACTATACTTCTAGAGATAAAATGATGAGAAGAGACATAAACCATGTAAATGATTGTGAATCTTTTATACTAATAATTATTGTTGACTTGTTCTCTGACTTGTGTATCTCAGTGGGCATTAATGAAATTCATATCATATCATAAGGTTTTGATAGACCAAGTGGAAGAGGGAATGCAGGAAAAAAAAGAAAAGAAAAGAGAATCCAGGATTGGATAAGAGTTTTTAACACCATTCGTAGTTTTTAAATTCTTCCATGAGAATTTAGTTTTGCACCATTTGATTCAACCCTACCAAGCAAGTTGCAACAACTGTAGACACGTCACATCCTTTTGTCGGACACGTGTACTTTGAGTCACCCAGAAAAAAAAAATAAAAAATAAAAATCTTCTTTTACGAGATTAATATTCCCTCCTATTTATTTATCATGTGTATTAAAAAAAGACAAACACAAAAATTTGATTTCCCTTTTTCTTTGAGCGACATAACATGGAAAAGCGAAAACAATAAGTGCAAAAAGCAAGGATGAGTTTCTGCAACAGGTTTGTGCTGAAAGTAGAGAGAGAAAATCACAGAGAGAGAGAGAGAGAGAGAGAGAGAGAGAGAGAAAGAAAAAAAAGCGATGACATGGAAGAGTGTAGTAATGTGGTGGCTTACCATGAACTCAATAACTGCACTTATCAGGTAGACACGATAAGTGGTGAAAAAGGCATCGGATAAGAAACCACCAAGGAGGGCAAGAAGGAAAGCAGTTCCCATGAAATTGGTGACATTGTTAGCAGATTTTGAAGGTGACATGTGCATATGTTGTTTCAGGTACAGAACCAAGTTGCTGGCATTCGCCAAAAACGCCAGATTCTCCAATATCTCAGCCACTGTCCCAAACACAACAACCTCGGAATCAGTAACATGATGGAAAAATATGTAAGCTGATTTTTGATTGAGTGAAAAAAAAAAAAAAAA
>Ga0099823_1008637_pt1 | contig 10354 bp, 5 predicted proteins | sample CowpearedBW_FD_76831 | JGI IMG/M metagenome (GOLD analysis project Ga0099823, IMG submission 76831) | Root nodule microbial communities of legume samples collected from California, USA - Cow pea red BW | ecosystem: Host-associated > Plants > Roots > Nodule | place: USA: California | collected...
GTTATCCTAGTCGGATCCCGTCACTTTCATTCTTCTTTTGTACACCATTTTGTTGAAATATATAATCTATAGTTGCCAAGTGAATATAAGCTCAAGCCTTTTGTCTTATTCAAATATTCAAGTTGGTATCAAAGCAGGTTTGATACTTTTGTCATTTTCACGAAGTCTATCTCTGATGGTCATTGTCCTCCAATGACATTATTTTCTGGCAAACCTCTGTTCTTGCTTGGCAGCACCCTGACAAACCACTTCACATTTCCCTTCGCATAGATTCTTTGTGGCATGTGCATCACCGCAGGTGTTGCCTTGTCATCAGAGCTTCGACATGCTACCACAGGCAGTCCCATCGCTTATCTCTGGTCTTCTCTGGTCCTGTTTCAAGCCTCTCCTTGCATTTTTGCCTTTCTTTGGGTAGTAGTCTGGGATCTGTGACTTGAAGAATATCCTTTCTGTTTTGTGTTACAAAATTACCTCAACTGGCCCTGTCTTCATTTTTGGAAGCCCCACCATTAGTGTAGGGAAACTAAATGGTTGAAGTCATTTGTCATGGTTTTTCCTTCGTAAAATTATGATTCCTTGGTCAGGGTTGACATGAACATTTTAAAATAGAATTTAACGAATTATGGATTGAGGAACAAGCTCAATGGAAGGAACATTACTTTCAATTATGTGTTGTATTGTTGAATCAAATATTAAAGACTTTCTTACCCATCCAAATTTGTTCATTGTGGAATAAAGGCTCAATATTTTTGCTAATGACATTCTGTTTATATGATTTTGTTCAAAAACTTGCCTCACTCAGAAAGATTAATCATATTAACGTGTGTTTTTCAAGACTAATCAGTCATTATGGAGCAAAATATGTTTCAAGAAGCTGAGAGAGTAGTTTTACATGGTGCTTTTGATGGTTTGAATTCAAAATGTTATGATGTTCATGATCACAATTTTACCATTAAGGTGTTCCTTTCATGGAAAATTTAATATCAAGGCTTCTTCATGTTCCTACTCATAAAAATGGATGGATGAATCTTGAATCTGTTAAAGCTTTGGCAATGGTGTCCATTTGTGGAAGGGGAGGTTGTGGAAATTGAGGAGGATGTGGTGGTGGAGATGGTTGTCCTTAGCTCCCGTATTGTAAGAGAAAGGGTCATACTTGGGAAACCTGTTGCTCCTCACACGACTTTCCTAGGATGGCGACAAATGTTTGTAAGTTAAAGAAATCTAAGCAGCAGTTTTCTGAAAATGAATATCAAAAATATCTTCTCTTCAAGTCTGACAGCTAAGTCCAACCATCTCAGCCCTTGGTGTTTCACCATGTATTTGTCAATCTATGGGTTGTCAAGGTCCATGGATAATTGGCTAAGTTTTTTCTAGTCACATTTCTGGCAATGGTTCATTCACCTTTGTATCTTCCCCATCTTATTCCTTGAGCAAGTGGATCCAAGGTTGTTTCCCAAGGAGTTGGAAGTCTCCTTTTCTTCCTACTTACACTTGAAGTACGTCCTCTTTATTCCTATTTGTCCCTTCATTGTTCTCTCTCGATGCAAGTATGAGACTGAAGGAGTAATTAAGCCTAATTTGTTTTATTTTTTGTTGCAACCTGCTAATTAAATTATAAAATTGCATAAAATAATTAGAGAAGAAGAGGGAGAAGGAGGATGCGGGAATGTGTGAAAGAAAATATTTATGTCGTTGAATCAAATTTAATGTTATTGTAAATACAATATCTTCATCAGTACTTGGACAATTGACAATAAAATGGTTGATTCACCTTTGTGTATTTATTCTCTTTGCCATTTTCTGATTGTATTATTCCTTGTTTATTGAAGGTATTAAAGTTGCAGGCATGCAAATATCTCACTGACTCATCACTTGAACCACTCTACAAGAGGGGAGCTTTACCAGCCCTCCAGGAGTTGGACTTGTCTTATGCTACACTATGCCAGTCTGCTATAGAGGAGCTTCTTTCTTGCTGCACACACCTTACACATGTGAACTTGACTGGCTGTGCCAATATGCACGACTTAAATTGGGGATGTAGTCGCGGGCATATTGCTGGTGTAAATGTGCTATCTGTTACAAGTTCTTATGAAAATCTCCATGAGCTATGTGAGCAACCCACTCGACTACTGCAGAACTTAAACTGCGTGGGCTGTCTGAACATTCGGAAAGTTTTCATTCCATTAGCGGCACATTGTTCCTGTTTGTTGTTTTTAAACCTTTCTCTATCAACTAATTTGAAAGAGGTTGATGTTGCATGTCTCAACCTAAGCTGGCTTAATCTAAGGTATGGTTGGCTTTAATAACTGGGTTGATTTCTATCCTTCTCGTTACCGAATGTGTGTATCTGTATAAGTATTTCATTCTCTTGAAAAATACTCTCTTATGTGTATGGGCTGTCTGTGGGCCCAGAATCTCTTGTAGTCTGTATATAGATAGACCTTTGTGTAACAACTGTAATATAATTCTGTTTTAATTTTTTTATAAAACGATCATGCTTTTCTCTCTTATCTGTAGATAAATTATATCACTCCTAACAGTTATTAATGTTTAAACTTTTCTTTTCAGCAATTGTTACTCTTTGGAAGTTTTGAAACTAGATTGTCCAAGATTGACCAGTCTATTCCTCCAGGTAATTTTTTTTGCTCTTCCAATTAAAAGAGATTGTTGCACTCATTATATATTTAGTTCTTGCTGGGAAATTTTGTTCCAGCCGTGCTTGTGAGTATGCTTAGGCAATGTGTGTTAGGTTGTATGCATTACAGCTGTCACAAACTATCATGTGAATTTTTTCCGTTGTGTGGGATCTGTTTTTAGACTGCAAGCATTTTCAAAATGTTTGCAAGCAGGGTTGGCCTGGCCCACTTGAAATTAAGCACGAATGGATGTGTTTGGGCTGAGTGACATGACAAATGGAAATACATCTTAAATTTATATTAATTCTGGCAACACATCTATTGATTCATTACTGTACACCATAAATTGCTTGCTTTATTAAATGTACTAACTTTTTTGATGGAGTTTTAGTCTTGCAACATTGATGAAGAAGCAGTAGAGACTGCTATAACCAAATGCGCTATGCTGGAGACTCTTGATGTTCGCTTCTGTCCAAAGGTGATAGCGATCAGCAGTACCGTGTGCACTAATCTTTAATTAATTGTATCCTGTTACCCATTTCATACATGATGGAATATCTTTTTTTTTATTAATTGGTATATTTTTTGTGCTTTACAGATTAGCTCAACGAGCATGGGAAGATTGCGTGCAGCATGTCCTAATTTGAAGCGTATATTCAGCAGCTTGTCAACTTCATAAACATAACCAAGGATCTTCTAATTTACTAGTGGTTTTCACTTGAAGTGAAGACACACTTGGTAATAAATCTGGTTATTTCCAAAATGTGTTGTAAATGGTCAACTTGTTATTGTTCTGTATGTTTGTCATACATAGAAATCAGGTTATATTTTTCGGATTGTTGTAATAAGCAGTCGTTCCTATACTTGAGCTCTTGTAAATTTTACATTTCAATTTTTGTTTATACATATTTGACTCTAAAATAGTGTAACCTTTTTTCTTGGTTGTAAATAGGGGATCTGATCCATTGCCATAGTATTCCATCGATTATGCTGTAAATTATTCTATCATGTACTGACATTTGTATTTTGAGATACGCATTTTTTTATTTTATGGACCTTGCCTTAGACAACTGATGTAACCCCTCCCCCTTCCCCAAATAAAAGGACATTGATTGTGTCGTGTATTGTCTTTAAAGTTAGTGTAAATGCGAGACACGCATTTATCTTCTGGATCTTGCCTTAGACAAATGGTGTAATCCCTCCCCATTCCTCTAATGATCGGATATTTGTGGTGTCGGGTATTCTATCAAGTTTAAAGTTAGTGTAAATATGGATAATCATCGGTATAGATTATTAACGGATGTCACAAACAAGTGCTTATCTGAAAGGACAATGCATTGAGCTCCATAACCACCGAGGCGTAAACCCCAACGCGAGGATCATTCTTTTTATATTCAAATTCTATCCATGTGAAAGTAAAGGTGGCTTAAGAAACTGGCAGTGATAGCTGACAATACGAAGCCGTCTCTCACCGTGTAATCAAATTCCCTTCAGATTACATAATTTATGTCGGTACTTCTGACAATACTCTAAGCCCTCCTTTCGCCACGTCTATGGTTCAGAAATAGCAGGTATGCATTTTCTTACGTTATGTAATTCTCGATTGTTTGGGATGCTTATAGTGTGTTCGCTATGTATTTTCTCAATTCTTTATGAAATAATTAATGAGAACTTGCATTGAAGGTGGGTCAACCGGTTTGTGTATTCTTTAGCAATAGCGTTACTTTTTGGGAGTGGTGCGGTTAAAATAACAAAACATGGTTATTTTTGTGAAGCTAATGACAAGTGCAGCTATGCTCATGATTGACCAACACTTAGAAGGATGCAGGTGGTAGGATGTGGCTATTTGACTCTTTAGTTCTGGTTGCATTTAGTTTCTAGTTTGTCATTATAATTTTTACAGAATTTCGATATTTTTCTTTTTGAAAAAGAATTGTTAGGACATTCAAGCCAATTGCTTCATAGAATTTATGTTTGTGTACGATGTTTATGATATGGGCTTTTTTCAAATCAACTTTGCAAACCTTTTACAGATATCATGCGATGCACGTACGTAGGTGGATATGTCAATACTAGTAAGAGAAATTTATAGTTCTGCCATTATACAACTAAATTATACTTCAAGTTCATTCATGGAAGATATCTCCATTATTTCTCCCTTTTCTCACGAGTTTTAGTTGTCCAAAAGTGAAGAGGATGATGGGTCAAGTAGGTGTTGTTTTTGAGACTCAGCCCCTTAAGAAAAAGAAAAGTGTATCATTATCTTATAAGAATAAGCCGTTAATGAAAAAATTGAGTAATTATAATCTTAGTTATTGAACACAAATATGCTTCGGCTCCTCCTGTACATTCTTTTTAACGTATTGAGGTTCATTCATGGAAGATATCTCCAGTCATTTAAGATGTGGCAAATAGTAACACGGGATGATGATTACTCGCCAAATATTAAGCGGTTTCGTGTGTTTCTTCATAAACACGAGACGTTGCTGCATATCTTACTACATAGTTGGTTCATGGTATCTTGTTACACAGACGCTTTACACTTCAACACTAGAAATAGGACTACAAGAATTAAAACAATACCTCCAGAAGAACCACCAACTCTATAAATCCAGTGGCGATCAAACCTGGTGAAGTTCCCGTCAAGAAAAGCTGATAAAGCTATGGCTAAAATCAATACAAAGAGCAGCAAGGGCAACAGAGACGCAAAGTTTATGGATTGCTCATCATCTAACTCACTCTCTGCTCTGTGGTCTATATAGAGAGGAGAAGCCACTGCCAGAACCACCAAGCTTATCGCTGCCACTCTCTCATAAGACGAAAGTCTGCTCCTCCTTCTGCTTTCTCCAACTTCCATTCCGAAGGTAGACGATGAATAAATTACCTTGGTTCTCACGGATCTTGCCTTTCTTATGCTAAAATATGTATGGTGGAACTGCCACACAAAATGTTAATGTGGTGAAGGGAATCCTGCTTTTTCAAAGTAAACATTAAATGGCATTGGATGCACTCAAATATTCCTTTTTCATTCGATTAGCGGAATCAAAAATATACCAGATTTTAACTTAATGTCCTCTTCATTCTCTTCTTTTTACACCACGTCCACAGACCATTTTACTATGCTCTGTTTCTATTTAACAGGTATCTGCATCCATGCTATTTCAAAAGGAAAGCACTATAATGTGCACTCTTCATTCATTTATATGCCATCTGGAATGAGTAGATATCATAAGCTAATACACTTATTTGGTGAATGAGAATAAGAGATAGATTTTAGTGGAAAGTGAGGGAGATTCTTACCTGCAGGAAGGAACCTCTTAACTCTAGAAAGAGTGCGTGTCTTGCGCAAGACACAAGACAAGGATTGGACCGGCTGTTACAGTGTATGGATGTGAACAAGATTCTCCACTGTAAAAGCTCAATATTAGGTGGGGCTGCAACATTATGTGGAATCTGATACTATTTCTTCTGCTATGCATGTCCATTACAAGGAACTTTCTTTTTAAAAAAAAATTCAAACTGAACCATGCATAATTATATTCATATATTTTGTCAAAGTTGGAGGGGATGCTTGAGTTGTTATAAATTTCCTGATATGTGTTCAATTCCAACAGATAAAATATATATATATATTCATACATCTTTCTAAAAATATCATATTCACGCCTTTCATAAGATGTTGATTGAAACTTGCTATTCAACTCTTGGAGAGAAATGTGAGTATTATAATATAACACAGAAATATAAAAATATGGTGTTTCATATGAACGATCTTTTATGAAGAAGTTTTTCATTTTCATTTTTAAAATTATTCTTTCAAACCAATAAGTAAAACTTACATTTTTTTGCAAGCTTTTATTAGTTTTAAAATTCATTTAAATATTATAATATTTTTAAACATAAAAACCCTTAAATATTATTGTTATGCAATCATTCCAGTGTATCATGGTAGGATTTTGCACACTTTTCCTCATTTATAAGGGACGATCCCTGATTCAAAAGTCTTACTCCAGACATAACAAAACAAATCCTTAGGTAGCAATCAAGCATCACAGTTAACTTTGCATGAGAAGAATGATAACTTCAAACTAGCTTTTGTCATACTTCCCTATCAAAATTGAAACTTCACAACAAGTATCATTAAAATATAATCATCACAGTTAAAGAAGAACACGAAAAAGAAACATTTAAGAAAGTAGATGAAAGTTTAGTGTTTGACAGAAACATCAGAGTATGACATATCAGTCAGCAGCAGCAGCATCTGCCCCAGATTCCCCCATATGCCCATTCCCACATCCATCTTCATTGCCACTCATCAATAACATATGAGCTACACTCATCACAGCTTCATTGCTACCAACCATGCTGCCTCCATCAACAACATTGCTGTCACCACCATCACCAACAAAACCTCTTGCTTTGGTTTTCACCTTGTAATTAGGCTTCACATGTTTCTCCAAATCTTCCACTTTGCTTTCCTTTCTCTTCCTGTGGCGCCCTCTGATGCAGAAACAGATGCTTTTGCTTTTCATCTTTCGAGAAAAAAAGTTTAATTGATAATGGTTATCACAAAAAGAAAAGAAATTAAAACAGACCATGCTGCCAGCTTTCCTTCTTCCTCTCTCTTATAACATAAACGGTGCCTAACCACCATTATTCGGTCTTTTAATAATGTTTTTTGCTACTTCTACTTTTCATTGATTATTACAGAATCTACCTATCATGTTGGAATAAGTTATCAATTCTTAAATTTAAAATTTCAGTTTTATTTCATATGAATTTCAAAAATATAATATACTAAATTAATATCTAAATTATAAAAATGTAGTTTAAAACTAGTTTAAAAAAATACAGCATCACAAAAAGAATCTTTTAGAATCATTATATCAAAATATTTTTAGTTCTTTTTCACATATGATTACTTTATTATTGTTAACCAGTTATACACTCTATTTTAATCTATGAATTTTATCTTTCAAGAAATTTTATTCTGCATTAATACTGATTTTAATATTCTTTACATTCTATGTATTTGACATTTTTAATTTATAAGATTTTTTTCTCCACAATTTTTAAACATCTATTCATCTAGAATGTTTTAAGGATTAGACTCTAGCTTACGCGTTTCTGTCCAACGTAATCATTTAACAATTTATTATATTCATATTTTAATTACATTTTTATATTTTTAAAATTAAATTATAATATGTACATATATATTTTTTATTAAAATAAATTTGTCAGACGTTTTTTTTTAATAGATGCTAATGTACCATTGTTTTATTTATAAATAAGATTTGACATCCACGTGGGTAAATAAAATGTTTGTTTTTCTATCCCTGCGAACATCAAACACGATATCATTGAAGATTGAAATCACACACGATATTTTGGTTTCAAAAATTCATATGAAACATGTGAAGCACGTGTATTAATATAATACGAAAAAGCTAGTTGACATATTTTGAACTCAAATCTTACTTTTTTAATTAACAAAACTTATATAAAACTCAAAATACTTTATCATTAGTTAAAACTTGTTTAAAATTATAAAATTCTCTGAGCCTCTTTTGTCTTATTTACTAATTATATAGTTTTCAACAAATTTTAATCGACAAAAATATATTAAAAAATATTTTAGAGAATCGTTTTTTAGGTTTTCTATTCTACGAAGTTTTAATGTACGACAGAAACTAAAGATTTATTTTTGGTTTTAAGGATTATTTCCACAATGTGCATATTTAATTCATATTACCTTTCACTATAAAGTAATTGTACTTTAAAGTTTGTCTTAACCTAATAGCAACTATAAATATATCATTTATAAATGATTTTGCTAAGAAAAGTCATTCTCTTTATCTTAATTATAATAAATATATCATGTATTACTTTTATCTGTCATAAATATAAATACTACCATAATTTATTTAGAAATAAATAACTAAATTTTCATTAAAAAATGAAAATACAAATTTATTATATTTTTTCCAATAGATAAAATTGTTGAAAGAATATTGCTACTTCGTTTCGTTGCGTCTTGATATAAAAATGAACATTATTATACCATCATGATTGAGATGCATGCACACATTAAAGTTATAGACAGGGTGTTCCAAATATTTTAATCCAACACTGATAAATATGCACATTTTGTTGGTTTCACAAATATCGATAATAAAGTGAACCTTTGACATAGATGTTTTATTTTACACTCTGGAACCATCGTTGTTGTTTGTAATGCACATGTTTCAAGGTTAAGGACAATCAATAACATAGATGTTTGTAATGTACTAGTAATTATGCTTTTAATTTATTTGTTTTCATGTTAGTCTCGACTTCTTATTTTTTAAATGGAATCATTTATAGTATAAATTTCCAAAACTTGGTATTTCAATTATTGGTTGTAGTAGATCACATGGTTTGTTTTCGCTTTTCTTATTAATTATTAAGTAAAACAACTTATATGATTGTTAAACGATGTTTAAAAAAAAACTTATAAAACTAAAACTTACCATGTCATTACTAGAAATTATTATATGAATTTTCTTTTTATAAATTTGTTAAAGAAATTTGCAAAAAAAAAAGTATTTTTTCTGCCATTTTTTATAAGAATCTTAATTGACAAGTATTTCTTTCGTGGGTAATTATTTCCTATAAAATTATGAAATTCGCAAGTATTTCCTACAAAATTTGTTGCGATAAGTGTTATATAAAATATTTTGCAAAAAAATCGGTACCAATTTCTTACAATTTTTTTTCATAACAAAATTTGTAAGTATTTCCTACAAAAAAAAAAATTCAAAACAAAATTGGTAGAAAATATGAGTCTTTTTAGTAATGTGCTATTCTTCACTTTATTATTTGTACTTATTCATATATTAATGGCAGTCATGATATCCATATATTAACGACACTCAGATTCATCTTTGCTAGAAACATTGTGTTTGGGAGATATAAATCATATTCATCGTGTTCGAGGGAAGTTGTGCGCTCAACCATTGTTAACACGTTTGGGGGAGAAATAGCTCCAACCTTGTTAACACATTACTTGGGGAGACATGGCTCCATCCTTGTTAACACATTGCTTGGAGAGACATAGCTCAAACCTCGTTAACATATTGCTTGGGGGAGACATAACTCTACCCTTGTTAACATATTGATTGGGGGAGACATAGCTTCACCCTTGTTAATATATATTATGGAGAGACATGAGCTCGACCTTCGTTAAACGTTGCTTGGGAGAGATATAGCTCTACCCTTATTAACATATTGCTTGGGGTGACAGAACTCCATCCTTGTTAACATATAATTATGGGGTGGCATGAGCTCGACCCTCGTTACACATTGCTTGAGGGAGACATGAGCTCGGAAAACTTCGAACAAGTTTTATTTATTGGTGCCTCATCCAAAACCTTACATTATGAAAGAAAAAGAGTGCACCTTACATTTGATGAGATGTAATAAAAACGTGAATGTGTAAGGTGATAGAAATAAAATATGTATAAGATACAATAATACAATATATTCAAGTATGAGTTAAAAATTGTGTACCTGGAACTAATGAAGGATCCATGGAAGCACGTAGTATGATATGTTACTGTTCTCTTTCTGATGGATATTCTCAAACGTAAGAGTATTTTACGTTGTTACTTAAAAACTGACTAATGGGTATCAGTTTTATAACCCTTCAGCAGAGACCAGGGACCTCTCAAAATGTA
>Ga0099823_1008638_pt1 | contig 10354 bp, 11 predicted proteins | sample CowpearedBW_FD_76831 | JGI IMG/M metagenome (GOLD analysis project Ga0099823, IMG submission 76831) | Root nodule microbial communities of legume samples collected from California, USA - Cow pea red BW | ecosystem: Host-associated > Plants > Roots > Nodule | place: USA: California | collected...
TAAATATGCAGAAGGATAAGAAATTTTACTAGCCAACTAGTAAAATTTCTTATCCTTCTGCATATTTATTATTCAAATTTGTACTCTCCCTTTTCACAATATTTGTCAGCCACCCTAACAAAGAGAACATGTTTTTCAACTCGGCCATAAGATTAGAAGAAAAATGAATCTTAACGAAATTCCAAAGGTCTTAAAACGTAAATGTATTAAAAGGAAAAATCTGACCTCACTCAGCCCTTGTGCAGCTCCAGAGCGTTCAACATTACTATTATCAGACTTCAATGTGTCAAACAACCATGGGACAAGATCAGGGAAATTTTCTTCACCCATTCCTCCTATAAGGGATCCAATGGCTCTAGCAGCAACTGACCGAACTTCAGGTATAGGATCCACAAGCACCTGCTCTTGTAATATATGCACGAAATGAGAACCACGACCAATGCAGCAAAAGAGAAAAAAATATGAAAAAAGTACCTTTTTTACTTCAGGAAGTAGCAATCCTATATACGGAATCATATCCTTCGGTTCTGTAACCAAGGAACACATGTTGCCAACTATTTGGGCTGCCCTCTTTTTAGTGTCAGCACTGCGTTCCCTCAACCCTCGATGTACTATTGGTACTAATAATGCAAGTGAAGGGGCATCAATCGAATTAACAAAGGTTGTCTGCAATCAAACAATAAAATTTTAGGGAACTAAGCATAAAACTGAAAAAAATTAACAAGGTAAATTTCATAAACCTTACTTGGAGAAGGATATCAAGGGAATATTTTGTATGCTCATTTGGATCACTGAGTCCCTTAAGTAGAGTAGGGACAAGAGCAGATATTTCTGGATTCTTTATGACACTCCCAACCTGAACAAATATAAAACATGAAAATTAAAAACAAAAATCAAAGAAACAGGAATCAACTGGATATAATATAGTTCCTAACTCAAAACAAACCTGTTGAAGGGCCATTTGCCCAGCCGACTGGACTTTAGGATGTGTATCAGTCAAAACCTTCATATAGCAAGATGGGTTAATGAACACAATCTATAGCTTAATAGGAGTTTAGAACTCAAAATGTGTGTTTCCTTTATGTCATACCTCAGTCAATTTTGGAACAATCTTAGGCAGACACTGAGACAACTGTTGAGGAGCACAATAAGCCATAGCTCCAAGAAGTTGTACACTACTTTGCTTTGTCCTCCAAGCTTTATCTTCAAGACCCTGAGAAAATAGATTAGCTATGCAAAATTTCATTGATGTAGAAGCACAATAAATGTCATATCTATAAGTAGGTAGCAAGCAAACATAAATCCTCGTTCAAATTGCAAACTCAAGCCACATTAAGAACAATTGGATTATAAGATTTCAGAAACATGACACTGATTTACTTTTCAGATTACAAGATGCAACAGGCATTAAAGCTTATTCAGAAACAAAAACTAGAGAAACTGAGAAAAAAATTCAGTGTATTCACAACCATAAGTGCACGGAATTTGGTAAGAAAACCTTGGGAAAGCAACATTTATGAAATGAAAGACCAGTAATAAAAAAAGAAAGAAAAAAACCCCTAGCCCCATCATAATATCAAGCAAAGGAAACAGTAATAAAACAAGAGAGAAAGTCATTGAAGAGGCACCACAATTTCCAGTAAGTATATGGACTTTGCAATCATCTAATCACTCACTCCACAAAAGATTCCTACAGAATGTTCTTTAATTCACAGGTAACAATAATAAAACAAGAGAAAAATCCATAATACAAGAAATTTACAAGGGGTCATTGAAGAGGCACAACAATTTCCAGTAAGTATGTGCACATTGCAATCATCTAATCACTCACTCCACAAATAAAAGATTCCTACAGAATGTTCTTTAACTCACAGGCAAAACCAACAGTTTCGTTATGACAAAGCATTCTTAGTTACTAATAATTGTTTAAAATCAAAAGGGGACGAGAAAAACAAGCATTTCACATAGTAAATATGAATCAATTACATCACGTCAAGATTTTGAATCTAAAAAGGAGCAATACGGGAGTATAACATCGAAGCACAAGACAACTTACACTCTCACAAAATATTAGAAAAGTGCAGATATACAATATTGTAGCAGATTTTGAAAGTGCATATCAAAGCACATTTTGTCATTCAGAAGCAGATAAAATGCCTCGGAAATCATAATGATAATCAATGTTTATCACCTTCAAAAGAGATGGAAGGACAAGCTTCACTCCTTGAGCACTAAGTTGAGACATCATTGCACGAGCAGCACCTTCAGCTGCTTCCCGAACCGCAACAACTTGATCAGAGAACGAAACCAAAAGTAATGGTAATATTTGAATCACGTACCTGAAAACAATTATTGAGAAACAATAAAAAAACACAACAAATATAAATTTTAAAAAAAATCAGTGAAGAAATATTAAGCAGCTTACGGTTCAAAAATTCTGCCCAGTGTTTCACAAAGGCACTCAAATCCAAGTAAGGCTCCTTCACGAGATTTCGCAGAGCTCCTGCAGTTTAAATAAATTCACACAAAAATAATGGGTACACTCCATTTTCACATTTTGATGGTCAAACTGTTTAAAAATAAACTGACAAAAAATAATGGTATACTCCATTGTCACATTTTAGTGGTCAAAAAAGTGACATACAATGATTTTTTTCAATTCCATAAATTGAATATAATAGGCAGTGATTTAAAAATAAAGATGTAACAGTAAACTCTCCCACCTTTCAGCAAGACTCTCTTGAAGTTTAATCACAATCATATACTTTTTCAAGGAGGAAATGCCAAATCCCTTAACCAACCCAGCAAGTCCAAAAGCAGCCCCACGGCGCTCTCCGTATTTTTCACTTTTCATCATTTGATCCATCAACCGCTTAACAAGAGCAGCTGCATCATCCTAGTTGTTGTAGTATCAAATAACAAAAGAAGTCACTTGAGAAAATGCAGAAAACATCAAAATGTAAGACAGCATTAACCTGAAGAGCCAAAAATGTAATTATGTTCTGGTGAGGCGTAGACAAGCTAAAATGACAATAAAACCTTGAACTTTCAACTAGATGAATTACTCTCAAACAAATGTGTAGAAATCAATACTTTAGCAGTGAAAACACTATTCCAGTTACGCTAGTAATTAAAAAACAACCTTACTGAATAATCTAAAAGATTTTTGCTGCGCATGAAAAAGATTTCATGGAGTTGTACAGAAGTAAAATCATAATTAATGATACGGCCATATCTCACATAAAAGGGAATCTTTGTTACAATAGAAGCATGGGTGATGCTAATCAAAGTTCATTTGCTTCATAGAAATAGCATATCAAAAGAAACAAGATTCTGTGTGAAATATCATTGAGAAACAAGATTCTGTGTTATCATTCAAAATGATTCGTACTGCACCTATTGCTTGTGTCAATATTCCATATTATCATTCTAATAAACAAGTGGAGTCAGAAATCACGAATAGATATGCAAGCAAGAGGTTTTTTTGTCCTATGTTTATTTAATGCCGAATGATATTAAACTCCTTCCAATAGATAACTCTAGTAATATTCTACAAGATCAGAAGTAAAAGGATCAGATATTAAATGTAAGAATGATCTTGCATACTTGTTTTGATTGCATTAATGGAGATAAGCAGGCAGAGACAGCCCGTTGAACTGCTTCAGAAGGTGTATTTAAAACATCCAATAACTTGTCCACAACAGCATGAACCTTAGGATCATCCTGCTCAAAAAGGAATGAAAATAGTAACAGATTTCAAATTCGACTAGCTATGTAAAATTGGGAACGAGGAAAAAGCTTTAATACTAACCTTTGCCAAGTGCTTTGCCAGAGCTCCAGTAAAGATAACCACACCCTCCCGAACCAAATCATATTTTTCTTCGTCTGGAGCCTAAGACATTGGGGGAGTATTCATAATTAAATATCACATATAACTTCGCTTATATTTTATTTTAAGTGGCCCTCTACTGCGAAAGGAATGAACAATAGAATGATTATCCAGGACGTGAATCTCCAAAATAATAAGAGGAACTCACTGTTTTGTTCAAGTAGTTCTCAAAGATGGGAAATAACAATGAGACATTATCCTTTCCATTTTTATCGATGATCAATATACCAGCATTTATCATTCTGCCTCTAACATCAGCATTTGGATCAGCCTGCGAAGCAAATCAATCCCAAAAGCCAACTGTCATTGGATACTGTCAAATAAATACTCTTCGCAAAAAATTTACCATGTACAATACAAAACACACTACCATCAAGGAGTACATCAGGTTGCCACAACATCTTCATTTATTTGAAATTTTAAGCAGATTTTTTCTTATTCTATCACCTTAACCTCCACTTTCGAGAGTATCAAAAATTACAAAAACTTTTAAACTGTTCCATTTCATTTTCAAACAAGGGATATTTTATTGCACTTACTGCATTTCAGTTGTATATGCACTTAAGCTTACAATATTCAGGTGTTTCCAGAGCTTTGTTTTTATGCCCACCCCCCAATGTTCATTTAGTGGTCGGCCAACCTTTTAAGGCAGTAGGGTCCTATCTTTTTAAGGCAGTAAGATTATCCTTAATTCCTCAAGAATAATTAAATAATGTGCCGGCCAGCAGAGCTAACAAATTCTAGGATTGTATTCTTAATCTCATTTTAACCTTTCGCTGTATTCCCTGTGGCCTTTCACCAACTCCAACTTCTCGAATGCAGGTTAACTGGCACCAACCTAACACCTCAAACATTTCTGCAGGCTTGAATCAGGACCAAATTTGTGAGCCACCTTCCTGAACTCCAACACAAATTTGGAATGCTACTATGAGCAAAAGCCACAAATCACAAATAGTAGGAACACATAAATTTGTACAATCCCTGTAGTACTTGCCAATCCATAAGTGTGACCCTATGTTTCATTTCTTAATCTAAAACCCTACAATGTACACATTTATCATCAGCTTGGGAAAGATTACTATCAAAGATATCATCCAAGATTGAGATTTTTAACACCCCATCAAAAGCAACCAGACCGCCAAAGCCCTTCTCAGCTAGGTGTGAATCCCTAATTCACTGATATGCATTCAATGAACCTTAAATCAAGCTGTGGTCCATCATAAATTCACCCCCAATAAAATTCTTATAGATAACTTAACCTGCTAAGGCAAAACAATTGCACCAAACATGCACAATTTGCACAAATAATTAATGAAGATAACAAGTAATATCAAATATTAACCAATTAGCAAATGTCACATCTCAACAGAAAAAAAATTGTGTTTTATCCTTACAACGCTATATTAATTCCCATCAAGATCTCGTCTCCAAAAATGAGCAATTCAGCAGGAAAATAGGTTTCAGTTTTAGTATTATAACAAAATTAAAAATGTAAATGCCAGTAAAAGTTACCAGAGCCCTTGATATTAGAAATGTCATGACAACCGGCAAGTCTTTTGTTCTCAGAACATCAGCAGCAGAATGTAATGCTAAAGCTATTCCTTGCCTACCAAGCCAACCAGCATCAACATTGACATCTCCGGCACCCATGTCACGGATATACAACGAAAATAAAGTGGACAGGGACTCCTGAAAATTATCAGTAAATAATGAGACAAAATAAACAGCAATAAAGTGAAAATTATAAATCAAACATACTTGTATAGAATCTGGATGTTCATCCAAGGCAGCAGCCAATGCTTCTGCAGCTGCCACACGAATATTGTAATTAATGTGAGACAGTGCTTTGTAAAGCCCTGAAAAATCAGTTCCAAAATCAAAACCATAATGATCCCATATGTCTTCTGCCACTTGCGCAACTGACTGAAATGTTGAAAAAAGTAAATTAGCTGTCATTCAAAATAAAGTACTTAAAAACCAAATAAAAATTTCTCAAGTAGAAAACAGTACAAAATTACTAAGCAATATTGGCGAAAGCATACAAAGTAAATTAAAACCCTATTGTACTGCAATGAAAATAATTCATAACCAAAACATAATTAAAGCATAAAATAGGCCAGTATTTCAGTTCATGACCTGCAAACAGGAGCTGGTATAATTATCAGAACATTTTGGTTTGACGGAGAACAAAAAAACCTTCTCCATAAGCCGATTGAGAATTTTAATGTTCAAGATTTAACCCAAAATATTTAGAACAGTTGTACAGTTAGGCCACAGGAGAAATTACCAAATATATTAAGCTAACTCGGAAGACTCACTGTCATTGCAGTGGTATTTTTAATTCAGGTTAAAACCTTTAAAAATAAAAAAATAAAAAAAATCAAAGGAAAAATAATATATATCCATTTTAAGAGGCAGTCCAAGTCAGTCAAAAATATAAATTCAGCCAGTTAGAGATCGAGTAGGTCGAGTTCTAAACACCTCGGATCTATAAATATAGATTCGATAGGAAACTTTAAACATTAAGAATCCAGAATACAGTAACATATACTGAGGATATGTCTTCTGCTGCTCAGTGGATTACTGATTTCATAAATTTGTTTCATGATCATTATTGTTGATATGCAATTACACTTATAGCCTCATAGATACTAACTAGAACCAAACCAAACCAGAACCACAAGATCTAGTCACCTATAAGAAAATAACCTAAAAATTTACCAGAAAGGATTGAAGTAATAAATTTATCCAACTTAATCTACATCACTGCTACACAAATATATGTATTTTATGATATTATGTCTTGTATTGGGTCACCGCCATTTTCTTTTTCTGCTGTAGCCATTTCGGCAGGTGCAACAGTCTGCACTCGTGCTATCAGTGTGTCTGTTTGACTTTTGTTACACACAAAAACACATATTATAGATGAGTGAAAAACTCAATCATTACTCACTAAAACCTTCAGATTTAGGTATTACCAATAACCAATTTCAAGTTTGGAAGCAATCATCAGATGAATTGAACGGTTGATTTATTATCCCAGCACTCAGCATACTTAGTTCTTCCCAACTACAATTTTGTTTCCCTTCAAGTGTGTCTAATTTACACACAACCCAGTATGTAAGTTTTTCAGATTTAACCACTTTCAATTCAATTTTATAATCGTCTAAATGCAAAGGAAGCACAATATAGTCTTTACATAAATATCAATACATTAAAAGAAAACAATAATCTAAAGTGAAATTGGATTTAAAATAAAAGGCAAAGACCACAGTTTAGTTTCAATGGAAAAGAGAAAATTAAAAAAACAAACTTGAGCCATAAGTTCCACGGGGGGAATTTCAAACCTTCTCAGGATCATGTAGAGCTATCCATATACTTGTCGATACCTCAATGTTTTCAGGTAGAGATCGATTAGCAATTGCAGGAATACATTTTACAGCATTCAAGCAGGCCATTCTTACATGAACGTCTTTTGCATAAACTCCATAAAGTGCCTGTAAAATTAGAAATGGAGAGATAACATAAGCACTATATAAAAAGACAACTGCACAATGAAAATAGAGTCAGGCATACATACAGAAGCAACTTCAGCAGGTTGCAAACCAAGGCTCAACTCATTTAGTGCAGGTCCTATTGATGCTTGATAGGATGGAACAACACCAAGCACATGGTAAAGTACCTGCAGAAAAGAATATTGATCAGACAACACGTAAAAAATATAGAAAAAGACAAAACAAAGCATGAAATGTCAAGCAAAGTACCGATAACATTCGAATCCTAGGAAGAGGTAGATGTGGATCAAGGTGTAAATAAAATATGCGAAGCACGTCATCATGAAATTTTGTTTTCTTTGAGCACAGAAGAATACGCTCAATTATCTGAAAAAATACTGGAGTTAGGAACATAGAAGCCTTGGTACACTGATTAAATTTCATTTCAAAGTATAATTGCTCACCGGGAATACAAAAGAAAAAGAATCTACAGGAAGTGCTCCTGATTTACAAGAAATAGATAGACCATCTAAAATTCGCTCAAAAAGGCCACGAAATGGCCTTTCATTGATTTCCTCTTCAGCAACTGATGGAACTAGATCCAACAGAAGATGAACTTCATCAGTCACAATTAAACGCAAAGCAGTGGAAATGTCCAGGGCCCAATCACATAGAGGGGGAGCAGTGCATCTAGCTAGTTTCACCATGGTTTCAAAAGCCTCATCGCTTACAATAGGAGATCGCATTAATGGTTCAACAAACTTGACCTGACAAAATTTGAATCCAGAATCATAACCACATATAATAATATAATATGTAAAATAAAGGGATATAAGTTAATTAATAAACTGTAGAATCTCAATAAGTTAGAAACTACAAGATTCCAGAAAAGAGCAATTAAAATTAACTAAAAATGAAGAGCACAATATTGGAAATGGTGTGGGTCTAATATATGGCATACTTTCTCCATACTCTTAGATGATAAAGAATCATAACACACCACTTGCCTAGGACAAGAGATTTGAGATGTGAAGGTTACAGTAATGAATAACCCAACAACTTTAAAACATGACATGCGAGCAAAGCTAAGTCAAGGAGGGAAGATTTTTCAAATCATGCAAGGATTACTATAAACATATTCCTAATAGATGGGCATCTTACCTAACAGTTTTAAATTCAGAGTGATTGCAGTTAATTCAAAAACCATCAAATATATTATTATAACAAAGTAGCAGGCGCCATTACCATTGAAGGCAGCCTACTATGAGCAAAAACTGAATTAGCGATTGCCATATCTCCAAGAGTTCTTAGCATCAGAGACAGATTTTTCTGTATTTCATCAACTCTATCTCGTACAGAAGCCTCCTCCTTAAGTAGGGATTCTCTTGCTTCTTCTTTCGCTGTTTTTCCTTTGTCTAAAAAAATCCGAACAATATTGAAAAAAACACAGCCTGAGTGAACTTCAAATATGAAAGCTGCAAACTTAGAGCAATAGTAGTGCAACACTTGCCACTGCCAGCCTTCTTTGCTGCCTTCCCAGTATCCTTTTTCCCTGCACCACCAGCTTCTCTACTAGGTAGATCTCTCTTCACGGAATGGTTAGAACGCGTATGATCCTGATTAAAAGAGCAGGAGATTATAACTAACTAAATATCATGAATGGAGCAATGAAAAAAAAGAAATTAAAATGTACCACGTCATCTTCATCATCATACATCCGGAAGCGGCCCTTTGCTTGTTTTGTGTTTTTTGCACTAACAGATTCAGCAACATAAACCCCTTGCTCAGTTGAAAGTGTTCCTTCAGGTGTATGAAAGATCTGAAACCATGTAAGAAAAATATCACAACATATTTGTCCATAGAGTAAATAAAATTGAAAGAAATAATCACAAAATAGGAAAACATAGCACACATAATGTAAATATCAATCAATAGACTGTATAAACTGCATCACGTAAATACCTGAATGTCTTTCTCAGAAAGTGTATCATGCGCAAACCGCTCAGGAATATTTAGCAAGTACTGGTATTAATAACATGGTGTGGTAAAGTTATCAGCAACAAGAGTTAGAATATACAAATAACAATCACAACCTTGAAAGACTACAGAATCCAGATCCAACGAAACTAAATACAAATAATATGTCTACCTTTTCAAACTCCACATATGTATCTCCAGGGATTATAGACATCAAGCTTGACAGCGACAATACTGCTGCCTGTTGTTCTAAAGGATTAGCACTCTTCAAGCCCATTGGTCCCAGTAAGATCTAAAAAGCAATATATCATTTCTTCGTTAGTAGAAGATGGTTAACCTTTTCAAGGAGATCCGTTACACATGACAGACATCAAACAACTAACAGAAAACTATACACAGATATGAACTAACACGAACAAATAGACGACAGAGGGCAAATTGAAGTTTCTCTCACCTTTTAAGTTAATTTACTACAAGTAAATGATTACAATATAAAGCGTACAGCCAATTCTACTGGCCAATCGGTATCTCTTCCCAAATAATAGGTGGCAAATTTTAGATCACACTACATAAATTATACTAACTACACAAGAAAGCTTTCTAAAAGTACTTATATTGCAGACATGTTCATGATGGATGAACAAAGCTCCTATTGTTGATAATACCCAGTTAGAATAAAGAAATAAAAAAAAACTATTAGAGCATGGAACAGTGAATCAAAAACCCATTAGAGATTAGAGGAGGATAACAGAAGATTTAACAGAGCAATGTTGTACGAGTTTTGTTGAAATAGGTAATACTCTACCACTGTAAAGCTTCATAAAAGCTGTTTTTGGGTGCAGCGAGCTTTAGAATAAGGAACATAAGCTGTAGCCTTCCTCTAGGATATACTTGTACTAATCTGTGAATACATACATACATACATACATATATACATACATATATATATATATATATACACACACACACACACACACACACATATATATATATA
>Ga0099823_1008642_pt1 | contig 10353 bp, 4 predicted proteins | sample CowpearedBW_FD_76831 | JGI IMG/M metagenome (GOLD analysis project Ga0099823, IMG submission 76831) | Root nodule microbial communities of legume samples collected from California, USA - Cow pea red BW | ecosystem: Host-associated > Plants > Roots > Nodule | place: USA: California | collected...
CATCAAATGGAGAAGACCCAGAAGCCAATTCAACCATCAACACCACCACCCCATTCCAGAATCAGATCCAAACCCTCAAATCCCTTCCATAATCCAATCAACTAGGGGCAAGTCCACCATATCCTCCCTGCTCCTCTCCACTTTCTCCAACAACACTTCCTCCTCCAATAATGACACCCCCATCATCAATGCCACTGCTCAAAGCAAGAAAAAAAGCAACTTTTCCGCAGCAACCTTCAGAGGGTTGGGGTGCACCGCCGGCGCGTCACAGCAGGTGTCGGTGCCGGCGGTGATTCGCTCCTCCGCCGATTGGCAGGGAAAGAAAACAAGAAAGAAGAAGCACAAGAGAACCACCGGCGGTGGCAAGAACAAGACTTTCCATGGCGGGGTTCTGGAAGGTTCCAATCCTGGGTGTGTGGATTTTCAAGATGTTTGGTGTGGCCCTGGCATTGGGTTCTCAGCAGATACTGCTGCCTCTGTTGATTGTGTTGTGGCCCGGAAGAATGTATCTGCAAGAGGGAAAATTGATGTGGATAAGATTACTCATAGGGAGGTATTCTCATTTCTGCAATGTCTGATCTTTTTTTCCAGTGATTTGGTGCCTAAATCTGTTGAAAACTTTAGCCTTTTCTTTCATCTGCCCCTTCTTGTTGTTGCTCTTCAACTCAGAACAATGGTTGCTTTCTATGAACAACCTGCATTAATGTTTATTTTTCCGTTTTTAACCCCAACAAAATGATCTTTTGCAAGCATTAACAATTCCTTTCTTGATTGGTAATTTCTTTAGATTCTGTTTATCAATCAAATAATAGCAAGAAAGTAGAAAAAAAAAAAAATCTTTGGTTTGTGCATTGATGAACATCTTTCTACCAGCCCTTCGAAACCCCGTGCCACTTTTTTTTGCTATGTTTAAATTCCCATGAAATATACCCAAGAGAAAGTATAAAAAAGTATTTGGTGTATGGGTCTGAAGTCTTTGATCGTTTTCATGTAGGGCTGTTTTTTGTTTTCTTTTTGCAGTGCATGTGATCTCTGATCATCTTATCTACACTTTTATTCCTTCAATATTAAAGCAATTCTTTATAGTACAAACTAACTCATTTAAAGCTTTTAAAAATGATGAAATTATATGAAACTATCCTTTGACCCTTTTATTAATCCATTAATGTTTCTTTCGTTTCATTTTTCATGCGGAGATAACAAGAAATAATGATTATTCGCAACCAACAAAATGGCTTGTTGTTTTTGCAAATAATTATTTTGGTTATAAATAGGTATTGGTACCCTTTGAGAACGCGTGGTGGTTAAGTTACAGATGGAAGAAGGAGGAGTTGTTGATTATTGGATTGGTGTTAAGTGGGAAACAGCGATCCGTAATTTATGCGTTTAGATAGACACGTGAATGATTAGTTGGGATTTTCGTTTGTGTTCTGTTTTGTCATAATTTTTGTTTCACAAAGTCTTGACGTGATTTCGAACTAACGAACATTGCCTCATTATTAAATATATTGGCAGCGATCATCGTATGTGGGAAGGCGCACAGAAACCTTTACTTTTCTGGACACTGATTCTGACATTTTCACGCCACGCTCTGCCTCTGACTCTTATGGAACTGCAACATACTATCGACATGTTAGAGATCCTTCCTCTGATGGTTTTGCTGAGGTTGCCTCTAATATACATATACCCTTTTCCCTATCTTTCTCATCACTAATCATAAGTGCTTGTTTAGTATGATTGAATGTGTTTCATACCAAATATCTGATTTGTTCTTATATAAAAATCGTGATTCATCCTCTCTTTTTCAATAACAGCGTGTTTAAATATGGGATTATTATTCAAATTGTTTGCTCTGTGGATAGTACTTACATGTCCTGGCTGGCTGCAAAGTTATGAACCTGAATTTTGACTTACGTTGAAGTGAATGTGTCATGCTTTTAACTGTAAATAAATAAACTAGTTGTTTTTGTTGCCAAGATTGAAGTTCTCTTGTATTTAATCTGGGGACTTAGAATCTGATGGTATTTTTTGTGTTAGGCTGCACGATCATTTCGAGTACAGTGAGATGGTGAAAAACTGCTGTGTGTTGTGTATTGTAAATGGTGTTATGTTAGTCTCTTTCTCACTCAAATTAAACGATAAATGATTACACTTGCATTTGTGACACTTGTTTTAGTGTGTATCACTCAAATTAAACTATTATTTTATAAAGAATGCACGTATATAAGAGCCTTGTGTTATATCCAATCATGTCTTTGCATAGATTTTTGCTTGTTGCATATCTTGATTTTTGCTTGCAATTTGAAGATAATGATGCTTCAAGGGAGTCTACTAATGGGTGGACAACTAAATTCACATGATCAATTTAGAGACTGGAGACTTGATGTTGATAACATGTCATATGAGGTTAGTTATTTTTCAAGCTATTAATATATTATCTGTAGACATTGTTTTATGTTGATCAATACATGCTGTTTGTGTTTGATAGCAATTGCTTGAGCTTGGTGAGAGAATTGGTCATGTGAACACTGGACTTAAGGAAGATGAGATGGGACGGAACATAAGGAAAGCCAGACTTCAATTTTGGGATGATACATCAAAGCATCAAATAGATAAAGAGTGCAGCATTTGTCAGGTAAGTTTGCCAAATTGAATTAAATTTCTGATTATAGGAGTTTCTGACGTTGTTTTTCTTCTGGGTATTGTATGCAAAATCGATATCTTTTTAAGTTTGTTTAGATGATTGAGTAATGGATTGAATATTTTACTGTTGTCCAATCACAACAAATTGTCATGTATGACAAAGTTGTTTTCTTTTATAATAACCATTTTATTGATCACACCAACAATGATTTGTGATTAGTTGATAACATGAAATTTTTGACATTGAGAGTGTGCATTCTTGTTCAGGAGGAGTATGAAGCAGGTGATGAGCTGGGGAGGCTAAATTGTGAACACAGTTATCACTTTCAGTGTATAAAACAATGGGTTTCACAGAAAAACTTCTGCCCAGTATGTAAGCAGCAAGTTGCAGCACGACATTGAGTGACACACAATCCTACTGTTTTTTTCGGAAAGCATCCATCTATAGATTTGTGTATAGTTTTTCATATCCAATACAAGCAAGAATTTTCATTCTTTGCTGTCATTTATCATTTCATCTTTCAAAACTTAAGCATATCTTATCCTCTGTGAGGAGGCGGCAATTATATGTTATTGAGTAAAGGTTTTTTAATTGGGTTGAGAGTTGAGACCTTTGCATATTAGAGGCAAGAGTGGCCTTGCCTAAATGCACTTTTCTTTTGGTTTTTAATGGAGTTGTGTCTGTTACAAATTAGGATGTTTCTATCTTGAATGTTTGTCCTCAAGTGTGTTTTTTTTTTTTCTTACTTTGTATGAAATAATAGCCATTCATTCTTTTCCCCTAAATAAACAAAAGACATTAAAATTGTTAGTCTGAAAAAGAAAAAAAAAATGCATAGAGGTGAGCCACAAATGTTATGAAAAGATTTGTTTAATTTTCTTCTCAGAGTTTTGAGAACCTTGGAGTGTTGAATGTTACGTTGCATTACATTATTCAGCATCAAGGACAAGGGCATCATGAAAACTCTAACACTTTTCTTAGTGACAAGGATGTCTCCATGTGAACCACCAAAAATAGACCACTCCATGAATCACGGTTCACAAAATCAAATAAATAAAACAAGAAAAAATGGACCACTCCCACATCAGATCACAACCCTGCACGAGCAATTAAAGCCTCCATGCTTGGTCTCTTACTCGCCAAAGTGCCAGTGATGTGTGAGCTCACAAACTTGTTAGCTTTATAAATATCACATTCCTAACACTATGCTATCACGTTGCAAGAACAGTGGAATACTTCTTCTTGGAGTTGGAATTTCCATCGGTGTTATTGGCCCACAAGACAAACTTACAGTTGTAATGTAAGCATGAATTTATTTCAATTTCCATCGCCATGCTAAGATTCTACTCTGTAGCCATCTTTTTTCTTTGTGGTTGATTCATTTACAAGAGATAGAATGTGCTTTGCAATCTCAGCTGAGGCATTGGGGTTTGCAGCTTTCAGAGCCCTCTCGGACATGTCTTCCATCTTCTTCTGGTCCCCTATCATGCATATTTTCAATGCCCAAAATCCAAATCAAGAAATATGGCAAGAGAAAAAAGAAAGAAAGAAAAAGACATGCATTTTGTTTAACTCAAACAGACAAGTTTTGAATTTTGAAAATACAACAAACATGGTGAATTCATACAACAGCAAGCAGTCAAAGTGTTGATCAGTGACAGATTACATTAATGGGAGAATTTCTAATTTCAAAATTAAGGGTGTACTATAGTAGTCATTGCTACCTATAATGCAGATCTGAAAGTGGAGGGAAAAAGGACAGACAACAAAAAATGAAAATACTAGTGCAGCTTTTTAGGTTACTAAAATTTGGAGTAAGAAACAAGGAATGTCAGAAGATTGTTAGGTTTTTCACTTTACAGAAACGGTGAGACAGAAGGTTGGGACTTGGGGGCAAAGAATACTTGAACTTGCTCTGAAAGATAAAAGATGGTAAATTATTATTTACTCTTTGAGACTTTAACCCTTTCCCAAACTTCAAGTTTCAATTCTGGTAGCCAGTTACACTATGTCCAGAGTCTACAATTTAGAAGTTTACGACATAGAGCCATCATTACTTGAAATATAGTTATAGAACAAGAATTTTTCTATGCACAAGTCTCACAAGATTATTACCATTGTATTGTTGTTTTTGGACATTAGTACAAGACTTAAGGAATAAGCTTGTTTATCCTTGACTATGCTCAACACTGAGCAATGTAACAGGTCGTTATTGAAGATACCAACAAATACTACCAGTTTAACCTTTTAATTCTCTTCTGTTTGCACTCCAAACTTGGGGTTGAGATCTTCTATATTAGTAATGTAAATGCATCTTTATCTCTGATTTCCCAAGGATTTACTAAGGGACATGACAGGGATCTGATTTCGTGATTTTTTTTTTTTATTAAAGCTTCATGAAAAATTGTGGAATGATTTTCAAACCTGAAAATTTTCAAGACACATTTTGAAGATGAAGGTTACATACTTAAAATCTTTTCAATTGCAATGGCGAGTGTACTCGAATCTAGCTCATCCTCAGTTATAACAGTCACACCAGCTAAATCTGCCATCAAGGACGCATTTCTGAACTGATTCCCCTCAGAGAAATATGGAGAAGGTATCTGCAAATAATAATTCAACAAAAATGTCATCGTTTTCCTTTGTTATGAGCTGCAGATCCAACTTAAAAGGAAAAGTAGATGCTTTTACACACAATATAATTGTTCAGCACAATGCAGCTGAACTATTATTACATTCATGTTTAAGTAAGAATCGGAATGAATAAAACAAACGAGTAAAAACAAAATTTAACTACCAGGATTGATGGTTTTCCAGTTGCCAATATTTCATAGCAAGTCATTGCACCAGCTCTAGAAACAATCAAGTCTGCTGCTGCATATGCCAAATCCATACATTGCATGAATCTTCATAAAAGGAGATATGTCAGATAAGTTATCACTAAACCAAACCTCAGTTGCAAGTGAGATATAAAAGAATGCAGAAAAAAACAGTGATTACTTTTCATTTGAAAATGATGTCCATGATTACGACTAATTTTAAGTGGTTTTCATTGGTACTTTGTAAAATGTGGATCCTAATAACAGAAATCCTAGATAAAGTATCCATTATATTGAACCGGTCCTACATAAACACGTTAAAACAGAAATCTCATTCATGCCAATTTCAAAAAGCACTATGCACTGAGCAGAGTGGTCTCACGCCAGGAAACGCACTAACGATAATTGATTGGACTTTTTGATCATGAAGTGGGTTTGGGTTTTGTCAAGTATTCAAACAAAGAAACCATTTTCACATCATCAAGTCCAAAAAATAACCTTTCTTCCTGTATTTCCGCAGCTAGAGTGACAACACTTACAATAACAATTCCATGTAAAGATATCACTTTGGAAAAGTTTAATAGCCAATTTTTGCTGAATTGGTATACAATATGTCGATCACGTTCGATATTATCACAATGGAATTGGCTAATCACGATTACTTTCTATCTGCAGAAGATAGTTTTACTCTGCATTGTATTTAACTACTTATTAACTGCAGCTGTTACAATTAAGTCAGTTTGGCAGGAATTGGTCTCTCCTTTCATTTCTTTCTTTGCTCTTGTAGTAATACAATGTTGATCGATCAGTGTGATAGAATATTTTCCGAGTTTGTTTACGAAGGTTAGTAAAGTACTCACTCAGTCTAAAGACCAGTTTTATTGAACTCCAAGATAGATGTGTAATGACAGAAGAATGATAAGTTATGAAACAAATGTACTATATGAGACGATGTAGGTGAAGTAGTGATCGAGACAAAGATGACATAAATTTGGTTAACACAGTAAATTACAACATGGTTGCTAGTCCAAAAAGGATAATCGGGAAAGTTGTTAGATTTCATGATAAATATCTTTAAAGGTTTTATCTTTACTGATTCATGAAACCAGTGGACCTCACTAACAGGTTTATCATACTCCAAGATTGTTGAGAATGTCATCAAAGTGAAAGGAGCAAGTGAGCAATTTGATAAATTCTACCCATATTGCAACTAAACAGGGTCTGTTGCATGATCAGATAATGCTACTATGCTCTATCAGAAGAAAAATAAACTATCCAATGCAATCTAGAATCACAAATCAATCTCCCTTTTGAAAAATAGTTCCATGCAGTAGTCTTACAGAAAAGGCAAACGCAGTTACGAGTTTTGAGAAGCACTCACGGTGTCATATACAAGCGTGGATGACTCTTGACAAGGCTATCCATTTCATCGAAGGCTTCAACCCCAGTTTGCCATATAATACACAAACCACTATCCCGTCTCAGCATCTGATAGTACAAATTCAGCATCGCAATGTTAACTGAATTGGCGCCATAGGAGCCAGCAAGCACCAACAAAACCCTGCCTCCACAATCCAAACCCGGAAAAAAATGACAGGTGGCGGTTTCCTTGGAGACAAGATTCCTGATAGAGAACCTAACGGGGTTGCCACACACGAAACACTTGTTCCTGGGAAAACTGTCGAGGGTGGAGTTGAAAGCAACGAATATGGCGTCGGCGAGGGGGGAGAGGAGCGTGTTGGAGAAGCCAGGGACGGAGTTGGGCTCGTGGATGACAACGTCGGTGCCTCGGAGCTTGGCGGCGAGGCAGGCGGGGAAAGAGACGTAGCCGCCGGTGCTGACGAGCACGTGGGGTTGGAAGCCTCGGAGGTGGCTGAGGCATTGGAGAAGAGAGTTGAAGAAACGGTGAGGGAAGAAGAAAGGGTTGGTGTCGGGTGGTGCGGGGACAGAGGCGAAGTCGTAGCCTGAGGAGGAGATTGCGGCGCTTTCCACGCTGTTGGGGGTGCCGAGGAAGAGAAACTGGCACGTGGGGTTCAGGGATTTGAGCTCCTCCGCGATTGCCACCGCCGGGTAGATGTTGCTGCCGGTGCCGCCGCCGGCGAAGGCCACGCGGAGAGGGTGGTTGGAGGGTGGTGATGAAGAGTGGCATGAGATAGAAAGCCTTGTGCGGTGGAGTGATGGTGGTGTTTGGAATTGGAAGCTGCGAGAGGGTGTGGAGAAGAAGGAGAAGGAAACAGTGGTGGTGGCAGCCATTGACGCATGTGCTTGATCAAGTTGAAGATGGCACTACCTCCATTCTACTAGGAAACTTTCAACTACCTTTTTTTTTTAAGAAAAGGTTTCAACTACCTTGTCATTATTTACATGGTTGTAGTCTAAGTTCTTACATTTCTGTATCATTATGGAGTAAAGAATAGAATAGTATAATTATGACTTATAAGGTGTAGCACTATAATTAGAATATTGTTACATTTTTTATAATTAGGAAAACGTTATTTTCTCTAAACAATAATATAATATTGAATTAAAAAATAAATTAAATTATTGGTTATAAATTAATAAAATTAGTTATAAGGTAGTGGTATAACATTATAAGGCTTAGCAATCACATGGGTTGGGGACGAAACTAATATTAGTTACATGTTTAGGAAGATGTTGTAGTTATGCTTTCTGTCATATATAAACTAATTAAAAGGAATTGTCGGTGCATAAAATTATTTTAATTTTAAAGTATGATTCAAACCAATATTAGCATTAAAAATATAAATTAATTTATGAAAAATTATACTTTGACTTTTATTTTTTAATTTTTTGACATGATGATTTAGTATGGATCATTGATTCTTTCGAAATAAAAAATAGTGGTACATTAATTAATGATTCACATTAAGTCATGACATCGAGTGAAGGATGGGAGTTATATAATAAATATAATTTCTTTAATAATAACTTTAAATGTAAATAAAAATATAAATATAAATAAATTTCAAAACAATTTTTTAATTAACATTTTTCACTGATAATTTTATTTTAGTTACTTGATTTAAGAGACCACCTAAAAAAACACTACCTATCAATATAAACGTTTTCTTGATTAAATTAGAATAAAAAGTTAAAAGATAATTTTTTAAAAATTGATATAAAATATAAATTATATATAACAAAGATATATTATTAAAAAAATTATTTTGACAACTTTATCAAATAAGGATCTTGAAAACTTTATTTTAAAAATATAGTAATAATTTAATACAAAAATAAAAAATCACTATAATAGTAATAAATTTTTGAAATAATTATTTTTATAATACGTGTTCCAACTATAGGAATATCTAGTAATGCATATTTAATAAAAATATTTATTTTTATTCCTGAGGGGCAAATCATCATGGGATAGTGCTTTTACTTTCAAAATTTCCAAATTCTGATTATTATAATAGAAATGTATACAAATTAAAATAGATAGAATTTTATTTTTTTATAAAGCACGCAGCTTAGTATTATTAAATAGGAAAATAAATTAAATATAAAAAGTAATAAAACTATTAATATATTTTTTTAATTTTTATTTTCATTTCTTTTAAGTTATTTATTGTCTGTGTTCGTTTTTGACTCTTTGGTATATTTTCTGTAACTTCTGAAAAAACAAAAGTTGAATACATATTCATTATTTTTATTATTCTACTTTCATTTTTCATTTGTTCAGTTTGATTTTTGAAGATAAAAGGTAATTTTTTTATCTATTTAGTAGTGAATTTTACTTTTATAGTACAATATTATTATTATTTTTATCCCATATTTGTATACTATATTTTCTATTATACAAAAAAATGGTAAGAGTTATATTTTTTTTATAATCCATTTTCAATTCTGATTATTTACTTTTAAATCTTCAATCTTTTTAGATTAAGTATATTACAAAAGAATAAAATAGTAAATTTATTTTTTAAAAGTAATAAGAGAAAATTTATACAAAAAGATATAAAGAAAATAAATTCAATTTCTTCATTTAAAATATAGTATTAATAATCCAATTATTTAGTCATTAAAATTCAAATGAATAATGAGCGAAAAGTTTTATAATAATTATTTGAAATGTGATGAAAATAAAAGAAAGAAGCAAAATTTCAAAACTAAGTGATTTTCTTTTGTTTGTATTAATAATAATAATAATTATTAAATAAATAAATTTTAAATATATTATTTTGTTTGATTTAACATAGTCAATTCATTCATCAGTGCGTGATGCACGGGGTGGTGGTGGGATACTATATCGAAAACAACGTTAAAATAAACAAACTTTTTTTATTTTTTATTGTGTGTGTAGAAGACTGTAAACACTATTATTTGAGAATAAATTATGTAAAATCAAATTACTATTTGATAAATAATAAATCTTAAAGGGTGAAGGCCTAAACTTAACCTGACGTTTTACTTTAATTAAATACGAATAAAAGAATAATGTAAGAATAACATTTTTTTGAGATATCAAGTCATTGTTGAACAGATAAAGTAATTCCCAGTATTCTTAAATATAACATAATTTATTTACCTTTTTAATATTTTAATGATTTAATTAAGTTTAAACTTTATTTTTGATTCTGTATTTTCGATTGAATTTTATTCAATTTTATTGAGTACCGAAAAAAAATATATTTTTAATTGAATGTTTTTTGCTTGATTGGATAATGTAATTATTATATTATCGTTCATTTTACTTATTTGTCTACATGTTTTAAAAATGTGAAATTTTATAACTAATTTAAAAGTATGATATGATAATTAATTCTACTGAATTTTTTTTTATGTTAAACACTAATTTAATAAATAAAACTAATTTTAAGTAAATAAATAAACATGAAATAAGTTTTAATAAACTAAACCCTAAAC